>OKST01000220.1_pt1 | contig 51849 bp, 48 predicted proteins | sample 1606341 | NCBI WGS metagenome assembly OKST01 (sample SAMEA3879563, study PRJEB24766) | human gut metagenome | biome: human-associated habitat; feature: feces | place: USA | collected 1985/1987 | reverse complement strand
TGTTCCTTGCGGCAGTATCGTGCTTATCGCTGGCAGTCAGCGCGTCGGCGGCAGGCACGACTACCCGCAAAGCAACAGATTTCAAGGACTATGACCGTACCGCATGGTATACCGAAGCCGTGTCCGCAGCCGTGGATAACGGCCTGCTTTATGGCAAGAGCGCAACCGTCATTGATCCCAACGGCGACATGACCCGTGCGGAAATGGCCGCAATCATCAACAGATCTTTCGGGTGCTACAAGGCGGCAGATATTTCGCAGTATAAGGACGTATCCAAGAGCAAGTGGTATTACAAAGATGTTGCGCTCGCCGTCCAGATGGGTACTTACAATGGGCGCAGTTCTTCTTCAATGGCACCCGACGCGCCCATCACGCGGCAGGAAGCAATGACCGTTGTGGCGAGAGCGTTGGAACTGGACTATGACGCATACGCGAAAACGGACCTGTCCGCATTCTCCGACCGCAGCGAGATTTCCAACTGGGCGCTGCCCTACGTCCGGGCGATGATTGGCGCCGACTATATTCACGGCAGAGGAAAAATTCTCGCGCCGCTGGACAACATCACCAGATCAGAATTTGCGCAGATTTTTTACAACATCATTGGCACTTACATTGTGTCCAAGGGTACTTACGACAAGGACATTAAAGGCAGTGTCCTGATCCGCACCGACGATGTAGAGCTGAAAAACCTGACCGTAGACGGCGATCTCATCATCGGCTGCGGCGCAGCAGACGGTAAAATCACTCTCGACAACGTGACCGTCAAGGGTCGTCTGCTCGTCTGGGGCGGCGGTACAAAAGCTGTTTACTGCAACGCTGGGACGAATATGCCCGCTGTTGTCGTAGCCCGCGTAGACGATGCGGTCAAGGTCATCTATGACAGAGATTCCACCCTTGCGGTCATTGACACGATCAAGGTTCGCATTACGGAGCGCGCGAAGCAGCACAAGGAAACGGAAGTCATTTTTTACGACGTTTCCGGATTGCGCGAAGCCCAGAAGCAGCTCAACGCCATCGTCTCAAACAATCAGATTGCTCTTACTGCTCCTGCTCATCTATATGCTCTGGTCGGAGAATCCAGTGTAAAAGCTGAGTTTACCAACAACAGCAAGAACGATACCTATAAGGTAGAAATTCGCCGCAACAAAGATAACGCTCTGATTGCTGACGCATTTGAATTGGCTGCGGGCAAGAGTATTTCGACGCTCACGCTGTTGGAAGCGCCGGAGTTTGGGAATGTGGATTGCACCGTAACGATCACGGCGTTCCGCGACGGCAAGCAGATCGGCACGCTGAATACGGAGCTGACCTTGCACACAGCGTATTTGTGGCCGAAGGAGGTGCAGTGACATGGTGAAGACCTATCAGAAAGCGGCGGCGCTGTTTCTGGCGCTGGCGCTCATTTTCGCCTTGCCGGTCACAGCTTCGGCAGCGGAAACGACCGAAGCGCGTGTGCCGGTCACGCTGACCGTTGTGAACACGGTTTCACCTATCTCCTGCACGGTTCCTGCCGCGTTGCCTGTCTCGTTGGTAGATGGCTACGTCGTTTGTGCAAATAACGCCGCTATTATAAATACTGGAAAGAACGGTGCAATTAAAGTCACAAAGGTTGACGTGCAGGCAGGCACGTTTGAGATCGGCACTTATGACGATTTCTCGGCTTCCAAAAACAGTATTGCACTCAGTATCAACGGCTGTGCGACAAAAGGTGCTGGCAGTCTGACACTTGTCGACGGTGCGTTCCCGGCGATTGCCGCCGAGAAAAATCTCGCCATCCGATATAAAGCCAAGGTTTCCGCAAATGAAGTCGTCACGAACATCAATGCCGCGACGATTGTGTTCACCATCGCCGCCGTGAACGAAAAGGAGGCTGCATGATGAAGAAATTCAAGCAATTCATCGCGTTTGTGCTGACTCTTTGTATGCTGTTTTCGCTGTCCGTCGCGGCATTTGCCGCCGAAGCGGACGAACACACGATCTATGACAGCGCGCCCGACGAAGAACCCGTGGTTTCCAACGAAGCCTCCACCTCTGGCACGATCCAGAACAGCGGCATCCGCTGGGAGCTTGATAACAAAGGCTGGCTGACCATTTCCGGTTCGGGCGAAGCACCAGTGTTCCAGAGCGCGGACGATCAGGCTTGGGCAGCTGTGCGAGAGCAGATCACTGAAGTCTGGTTCGAGGACATGGAAACGCTGACAATTCCAGACCTTGCGTTCTGGTTTGAAGGCTGTGTCAATCTGACCACCGCAGAGCTGCCCCTCGCGCCGACCATTGGCAAGCACGCTTTTTACAACTGCCCGAAGCTCTCCACGCTGACCATGTACTACGGTGAAACGGTTTTGAACAGCATCGGCGAGGATGCGTTCTGGCGCGAAGCCGATTCCGGCGACACGCTCTATATCGCCTACATCATCGGCTACCCGGAAGCAACGGTGCCGTTCCACACTTACGATTGGGCCGCATCCAATCGCAGCAGCCGGTATTTTTATGATCTGTACGGCGTGTATCAGAACGCAGACGCCGCCGCCACTGCACTCAACGGCATCAAGAAAGCGCCGGGTATCTCTGTTCAGTCCACCGGCTCCATCATTGGCAACTGCCCTTCATGCGGAAAGTATTCGTTCCAGGGCACATACGTTGAAGTCGCACATTCGTCTCGCGGCCATGCAAACTATAATGAGTGTTATCTCTGCCACTACGTCCAGTACCTTGGCACTTACACCTATAAGAGTCACGGCGCTGGTGGTTACGGTTCCGGTACCTGCCCGGACTGCGGCAGCCATACGTGGGTGCTGCAAAGTCAGCAGGCGGCTACCTGCACCAGCAATGGTTACAGAAGCTATTCGTGCGCCTGCGGTCAGACCAAGAGTGAGACGATCTATTCCAGCGGCCATAGTTACAGTTATGGAAGCTGGGAGCAGTATTCGTCCAGTCAGCACCGGCGCACCGGTTCTTGCCGTAACTGTGGTGCAACGGATTATGATTATGCCAGCCACAGCATGAGTTATGGAGCGTGGAGCAATTCTTCCTCCAGTCAGCACAGCCGTACTGCAACCTGCCGCACCTGCGGGTACTCCACAACAGAGTATAGCAGTCACAGCTATTCCGTTGGTGCATGGAGCAAGTATTCGGATACGCAGCATCGCAGAAGCAAAACCTGCTCCGGCTGCGGCGCGTCTACGTACGACTATGCTGACCATTCGTATAGCTACGGTTCATGGGTATCGGACAATGAGGTGCGGCATAAGCGTACCAAGACGTGCTCGGCCTGCGGAGACTCCGGTTATGAGTATGCCGACCATGTGGATACTGACGGCGACGGCAAATGCGACGATTGCGGCGCGACCGTCTCCTTGACTGTTACATGGGATGCAGGCAGCAACGGCGGTTTGATCGACGGTAAAGCAACGTACAATGAAACTGTCCAGCCGAACAGCAAGCCGACGATCCCCGCATCGCTCCCTGTCAAAAAGGGGAACAGCTTTAAGGGCTGGTACACGGCCAAAACAGGCGGCAAGCTCTACAACACCGTCACTTCGATCACGGCCAGCACAACATTTTACGCGCAGTTTGAAGCAAACAAATACGTCGTGATATGGGATCTTGGCATCGGTCAGAGTGAAACGACCGAGCAGACTTACGGGGAAAAGCTGCTGCTGCCCAAGGACCCGGAACGCAAAAATGCAGAATTTTTAGGCTGGTTTACGGAGAAAGACGGCGGTACAGAGGTTGATTCCAACACCATCTATACGACGGACGGTGAAACAACTTATTACGCCCATTGGGAGATTACCGAGGTGTTTTCCGTGACCGTGCCGGTTACATTGCCGCTTATCGTTGACGAAAGCGGCGAGGTTCATGCCGGCACAGCAGAGATTATCAACGGCTCTACTGGCGAGGTCGTTGTATCCAGCGTTTCGATTTCCACCAAAAACGGTTGGCAGCTCGTTCCCTACACGACCGATATGGCACACGAAAAGGTTGATGCCCAGCTTCTCGGCTTTAAGATTAACGGCGCACAGACTACAAAAAACGGCAATGCGGAAACATTTGCACTGTCCGCTCCGTGGGAAATTGCGGAGAACAGCCGGATGACGCTCTCTTATGATGCTGTTGTCAGCGCCGTTTCCAAAGCAATCACCGAGCAGGAGGTCCTGTCCGTCGTATTCGTGCTGGAATGGCGCGGAGAATAACTGTATGGATGAAGAAAAAGTCACAGAGCAAATGACCGTGCTTGTCGTCGAGCCGGGCTATGCGCCATACGAAAAGACGATTCCGCATGAGCTTCATGCCATGCAGGAGATCGTCGGCGGCCTGATTACTGCTATTTATCCATACGAGGAACCGGTCGGCATTGTTGCAAACGATGAAGGACTTCTTTTGGGTATGGATTTCAACCGTAGCGTCGAGGGCGGCTATGGTGGTCTGGTGGGTCCTTTTTTCGTGTGCGGTTTGACGGAGGACAGCTTTTGTTCGCTCCCTCCCGACCAGATGGAACGCTTCAAGAAGAAATTCCATAAGGCTGAGATTCTGGTAGGCTTTTGCGGAAATGAACCAGTCACATTGAAGGTCGAGCCAAAGCAGAAAAACGCGACGCCCGAAAAGCAGCGCAAACCACCGTCGCAGGAGCGTTGAAATGGGGTTTGAACTGACCGGTGCAACACCGGACGAACGTCTCAAAGAACTGACCGAAAAACTGGAACAGGGTGTCAGCGAGATTTTTACCAGTGGGCGCTACGCGGAATATCTGTCTGCCATGTCAAAATTTCACACATACAGTTTCGGCAACGTTATGCTGATTCTCATGCAAAACCCGGCTGCATCTCATGTGGCCGGGTTTCACACATGGAAGAAAGAGTTTGGGCGCAATGTAAAGGCACATGAAAGCGGCCTGAAAATTCTCGCTCCGTGCCCGTATCGACGGTTCATTGAGCAGGATAAGTTGGACAAAGACGGCAAGCCTGTGCTTGATGCGGCGGGCAAACCGCTCCGGGAGCGGACACTGGTGCAGCTCATGCGATTCCGTATTGTCACCGTCTTTGACATTTCACAGACCGAGGGCAAAGAACTTCCCAGCATCGGCGTATCCGAATTGAATGGCGATATTGCACATTTTGAGGAACTGGCGAACGCGATCACAAGCGTTTCGCCGGTTCCCATTTTGTATGAAGCACCGCATGGAGCAGCAAAAGGCTGTTTCAACCACGTCACGGAAGAAATTTTGGTACGCCCCGGCATGAGCCAGAAGCAGACGCTCAAAACCATGCTGCATGAAATCAGTCATGCCACACTCCACCGGCGCAAGAAAAACGAACCGCCGTCCAAAGACCAGCACACGCGCGAGGTCGAAGCCGAAAGTGTGGCGTATGTGGTCTGTCAGCATTTTGGCATTGACACGTCTGATTATTCGTTCGGCTACGTTGCCGGGTGGAGCAAGGGCAAGGAACTGGATGAGCTGAAAGCGTCACTTGATACCATCCGTTCCTGCGCCGCCGGTTTGATTGACGCCATCGAAAAGCAATGTCCGTCGTTAGCAGTTTCCAGGCAGCGTACCATGTCTGCCACGCTGGAGCGATAGCGGGAGGTGCATGACGTATGCCCGTTTACACCCGGCAGGATTTAAGCATCATGCAGGCGTGGCCGCTGGAACGCAAAATTCGTGTGACACAAGCTAAAATTCTGGAATGGTATCACCACTATGGCGGCAAGATTGCCGTTTCCTTTTCGGGTGGAAAGGATTCTACCGTGCTTCTGGATTTGGTGCGGAGGGCATTTCCGGACGTTCCGGCTGTGTTTGTAGACACCGGCTTAGAGTACCCAGAAATCCGTGAGTTTGTAAAGACCGTTCCGAATGTGACGTGGCTGCGGCCGGAAATTCCGTTTTCAAAGGTTTTGACGACGTATGGCTATCCTATCATCTCTAAAGATGTTGCCAGACGCATCTATTACGCGCGGCAAGGCAGTCCGTGGGCGATCCGACACCTGAATGGCCTGAACGCAGACGGCACACCTTCAAAATACAACGAGCGATATGAAAAATGGCGTTTCCTTCTGGATGCGCCATTTCTCATATCAGACAGGTGTTGCGCTGTAATGAAAGAGCACCCCTTACATAAGTACGCCAGAGAACATCATCTATATATGATCCTTGGAACGATGGCAAGTGAAAGCGTTCGCCGCCAGAGCAGCTATTTGAAAACCGGCTGCAATGCGTATCTCAAACGCGACCCAACTTCCCAGCCGATGTCATTCTGGACAGAGCAGGATGTTTTGGCCTACCTCAAAATGACGGGTCTCTCGTATGCGTCTGTCTACGGTGAGATTTTCGAGGAAGCCGGAAAGCTGACAACGACCGGCGTAAAGCGCAGCGGTTGTATGTTTTGTATGTTTGGCGCACATCTCGAAAAAGAGCCGAACCGGTTTCAGCGCATGGAGGTCACGCATCCAAAGCAATACGATTTCTGCATCCACAAACTCGGCTGCGGCGACGTGCTGGATTATTTGCATATCCCATATACCACAAAGGAGAGAACGCGAAGCATGGAAAACGAAAAAGACTACCAACCGGACATCCTCAATTTTTTAGAAAAGATTGTCCAGCGGAACACCCTTGCCTACAAAGAAGATTTTGACGTTGACAAAGAAATTCTCTGGAACAGTGCGCAGGAATCCAGTTTGGAGCATCGTTCTTTTCTCTGGATGAGCCGTCCGTGTGGAACATGGTGTGTGCCGGAGCGCGAGACGTATTTGCAGGACAGCCGCGCTTACAAAACGTGGACGTTTTACGCAGACCAGCCGAACGGCATCAAAGCGTACCGCGTTGTGGTAGATGGCGTTCGAGACGGCAAGCTGGCAGGCAAGGTCGTTCCTATCGACTACGCCAAACAGGTACAGCGCGTGGTCAAATCTGCGCTGCCCATTGCAAAGGTGCAATACCGCGATAAGGACGAGTATTTTTGCGAAAGCAGCCATGAAACATTCCTTCACCGCGTATTGCGGCTGGAGGAAAACACACACGATATTCGATATGTACCGGAATGTGAAGCGGAATTGCAGCGCCTTTTATCGCTGGAGCACCAGATGGAAAAGCAGGATAAGCGCCCTCGACGGACAAAATCTGTTACCATGCAGCGGTAACGGAATCAGCACCGCTTGCGGTGCTGATTTAGCAAGTATGTCGTTTGTTAAACGACCCTTGTTAGGGGTGAACCCCTAAAACCCCCGCGTTTTGCGTCTCACGGTGAGACGCAATTCAAAAAAGTCAGGAGGGATTTTTTGCGCAGTCGATCACATTTCACCGGCGTTTGGCTGAATGATACGGAATACCGCCAGCTCATGCAGCTCTGCAAGAGCAGCGGTCTGTCTGCCAGCGCCATGATCCGCAAGTGTATTCTGGGCGAAACCGTCAAACCGCGTCCGCCGGACTGCTACGCGGAGCTTTTGCGCGTGCTGTCTGGTATCGGCACGAATATCAACCAGCTTGCACACTGGGCGAACGGCAAAGGCTACGTCACACAGGCACAAATCCACGACGCCGCGCGGTTTGCGCGGGAGGCGTGGGAGCTGGTGCGGGAGTCGATATAATGGCATATGATAAAATCATCGTCATTCACTCTCGGCTGGATTGCTGCCTGGATTACGTTCAAAATGACGGCAAAACGGATTTGGGAAACGCCGTGGATTATATCTGTGATCCTGTCAAAGCGGGCTTCCAGACGGCAATCAACTGTACGCTGGATAAGTCTTATTTACAGATGCAGGAAACCAAGCGGCGATGGGATAAGTACGGTGGGATTTTAGGCTACCATATCATCCACTCTTATGCTCCCGGCGAGGTCACACCGGAACAGGCGCACGAAACGGGCGTAGAGTTTGCGCGGCGACTGTTAGGAGACAAATACGAAGCCGTTGTCTGTACGCACACCGACCGTGACCATCTGCATTGTCACATTGTTTTCAATTCCGTTTCATTCATGGACGGCAAAAAGTACCGGAGTGATTTCAAAAGCTATTTCCATAATCTGCGCGGCATTTCCAACGAAGTCAGCCGGGAACGCGGTTACTCCGTAATCGAACCGCATGGAAAAGGTGTGTCGTATTCTGCATGGAACGCAGAGAAGCGCGGCAGCGGTACAATCCGTGACCTTATCCGTCGTGACATAGACGCTGCGCTGGCTGGGAGCCTGACCTATGATACATTTTTGGAAACGTTGCGGCGGCAGGGCTATTCTGTCAAGCGCGGCCCAAATGTCAAGCATACCGCCGTCCGTCCACCGGGCGGGCAGCGGTTCGTCCGCGTGGAAAGTCTTGGCCTTGGCTATACGGAAGCAGAGCTGATGCAACGCTTGAACGAGCAGCGGCATAAACCAGAACCAACGCCACCAGTATTCTCGGCACAAAAGCGTTATACTGTTTGCTGTCATCCGCGCCGCTATCCGCCCGTCAAGCGCGGCAGTTTTCGCGCATTATATCTCTACTATTTATATCTGCTATCCCCGCGCAAGCGGAAGCCGCAGAAAATCCTTTTTGAAACGCGGGCAGAAATTCGCCGTGCGAAACAGTACCGGCAGCAATTCTTGCTGTTGCAGAAGTATCGTATCGATACGAAACCGGAGTTGGATATGCTGTCGGATGCACTGTCAAATGAAATGCAGATAATCGTAGACCGGCGTAAGGAATTATACGCATTGCGCCGGGAGCAGCCGTCTGAGCAGCTTGACGCGGACATTGACAGCTTGACCGCACAGCTCCGGCCCCTGCGTCGGGAACTGCGGTTATGCGGCAAAATCGCGGAATATTCGCCGCGGATGCTGCGGCAGGTGCGGGAAAACAATACACCACCAACAGAAAATCATGCGCCGGACAAGGCGCGGGAAAGGAGGCACAGCCATGGAGGTAAGCGGCGAAGCTGCTGATCTCGTAATGAAAGAGGGCGTACAAATTTCGGAAGAAGCAATTAAACTACTTGCGCGGGGCGCAAAGAATCTCGCGGCGCTGTTGTATGCACTGGCAAAAGATCAGAAGAAGTTATACGGCAAGGTCAATATGAACCGACTTTTGAGCGAACAGCGGCCCATCGAGGTTCTACCCTTGCGCACAGAGGATTTTGACGAGTTCAAGCGCAGAGCCAAGAAAGTCGGCTTGTTATTTTCAACCATTTTGGACAAGAAAGGCGACGCGCCATACCTTGAAATCCTGACCAATATCGATCATCTGTCACAAGCAAACTACATTTTAGAACAGATGGGATACCAGCCGAAGCAGTTGGAGGACGCGCAGCCAAAAAAAGAGCAGACCCCTGCCCAACGAGAACCATCCTCACAAAAGCAAAGGAGTGGCTTGACGCAGGGGACGACTTCGATCAGTAGTGAAGAAAAACAACCCGTTCGCGGACGGCTGGCAGCTTTACGCGCCGCCGCAGAGCGGACGAAAGCGGATCCCCAGCGAGAGCTGGAGCATATCAGATAAGGAGCGTGAATATCATCGCAAACTTAGGCAGTATTATCAATGAGAAAAACCAGAGTACGGAACTCTGGCAGGCGCAGCGGCAGGCCGACCGAGAAAACACAAACGCTATGCAGGATGCGGGCATCGTTCAGATCACGAGTGACCCGGAAACGTATCTGCGGTACTTGAATTGTCAAGCCGACAATCCGAGTTACAGCGCGGGCAATGTCGCGCTCGTCATGGTGCAGGATCAGGGCGCGACCGTTTTCGGAACGAAAGACCGCTGGAAAAGCCTGATGCGCAGCGTATCTCCAACCGAGGAAAAGAATGGCGTGAAAATTTACACCCGTTCCTCTTTCGGCAAAGGGTATGTACTGACGGACGTTTACGACGTGCGGCAGACAAGCGGGCGCGACCTGAAGCATACCGCATTGCAGCCGGACAGCAAGGAAATGACGGAAGCTCTCAAAACGCTCCTGAATTATTGTGTTGTGCCGCTGGTGAGTGATGAGAGTATCCCCATGCCTGCGCTCTACGACCCAAACCAGATGAAAATGGCGGTCAATCTGAAATATAACGATGCAGAAGCGTTCGCAGGCATCGCAACAGAGATCGCCCACGTCCGTTTTCATGCCAAAGGCTATAATCAGAACTATTCGCGGGATGATTATGAGCTGGATGCGCAGAGCGTCGGCTACATGATTTGCCGTCGGTTCGGTGTACCGTGTGAAGCGCCCGACGTATCAAATCTGGCGGCGTTCTATGACGGGTTTGACCCGCAGGATCGGCGTCAGGCGCTTGGACAAATTCAGGACATGGCGCAGAAGATCGGCGGCAGCATTGAACGCGCGATTTCCCCACAGACGCGAACAAGAAACATGAATCGTACCGCGCGATAAAGTGATTCGTCGTCACGATCCGAAACCGCTTTGACGGTTGTGCTCCCCTTGCGGGGAACATACTCCGCTGGCTGTCCGCAGTCAAGGCCGGCCGATGCTGACGCATCGCCCGCAGAGCCAGCCAGTGTGCGCACTGGCTGGGCCTTGACAGCGGCCCTCCAGCGGAAGTGTGGCAGCCAAGGGGAGCAAACCAGAGAAGCCCGCTTGCGCGGGCTTCTCGATTATGGGGAGACGCGCGCCCGACCGGAAATGCGTCTCACCGTGAGATTTATTTTATGGAAAATGGAGGTATTGAACGTCTATGAAAAAACTGCTATTTATCATTCCATCGGTCCTGCTTCTACTGGCGGCTGGTACGCTCATTCTCTGCAAGCATCACGCCGAGCGGACCGGTCTTGCCTGCATGGATATTGACCTGTGAGGAATCAAAAGAAGTCATTCCGCAACGCCGCCCCTGTATGGGCGGCGTTTGTCATACCTGTTGTCTGGTTAGCCGTGCTGATGGCGAGCTGCTATGAACCGGGCATGACAATTTTCACGCTGATGGATGCTTTTTCAGCCGCGACGAAGAATCCATTTTCTTTGCACTGGACAGCCTACACGCCAAAGTTTATCGGTATCTTTTTACTGCTCTATGGCGGCGCGATCCTGTTCTACTACACCGGTCAGAAGAACACCCGCCCCGGCGAGGAACACGGTTCCGCGTCATGGGGCAGCGTCCGAGAACTGGATAAAAAATACCGCGACAAGGATGCAGGCAAAAATGTCATTCTGACCCAACACCTGCAAATGAGTATGAACGGCAAGCTGCACCGCAGAAATCTGTTGCAGATCATCGTCGGTGGCTCCGGTAGCGGCAAAACTCGATTCTTAGCAAAGCCGAATCTCATGCTTGCAAATGCCAGCTTTATCTGCACAGACCCAAAGGGAGAAATGCTCCGCGCCGTCGGAAATCTGTTTCTGGAGGAAGGCTACGTTCTGCGCGTTTTTGACCTGATCGACCCGTCAAAATCCGACTGCTACAACCCGTTTTGCTACATCCGAAAGGACGCGGATGTGTTCAAGCTGATCGACAATTTCATCAAAAACACCTCGCCGAAAGGTGCAAAAGCAAATGATCCATTCTGGGAGAAATCGGAAACAGCGCTTGACGCTGCGCTCATGCTTTACCTGCTCCACGAAGCACCGTCCGAAGATCAGAACATGGAAACCATTCTCTACATGATCGAAAACGGCGGCGCAAAGGAAGAAGATGACGACTATCAATCGCCGTTGGATTTGCTCTTTGAAGCCTTGGAGGAAGAACAGCCTGACCACATTGCCGTGCGGCAATACCATATTTTCAAGCAAGCCGCGGGCAAAACTGCAAAATCGATCTTGGTGAGTGCCGCTGTCCGCCTTGCATCATTCACTTTGCCTGAAATACAACGCATCACCGCCAGCGACGATATGGAGCTTGGCAAGCTCGGAGAGCGCAAACAAGCCATCTTTTGTATCATCCCCGACAGCAACGACGCATCTCTCAATTTCCTCGTCGGTATGCTCTACACGCAAGCGTTTCAAGAGTTATATTTTCAAGCCGACAAAGTGCATCAAGGAGCGCTGCCTATTCCGGTCCGACTGATGTTTGACGAGTTCGCAAACGTGGCCTTGCCCGACGGCTATGCCCGTTTGCAGGCGACTATGCGCTCTAGAAACATTATGTCAACCATCATTCTGCAAAATATTTCGCAGCTCAAGGCGCTGTTCAAGGACGATTGGGAGGGCATCATCGGCAACGCAGACAGCTTCATCTATCTTGGCGGCAATGAGCAAAGCACGCACAAATACATTTCGGAACTGCTTGGAAAAGAAACGATTGAAACGCGCACGTCAAGCCAGAGCAAAGGTCGGAACGGTTCTTTCTCGCAGAATTTCCAACAGACCGGGCGCGAGCTTATGACACCGGACGAGGTGCGGCGCTTGGATAATAAAAACGCAATCGTTCTGATTCGAGGCGAGAAACCAGTCATTGACGAGAAGTATGACATCCTGAAGCACCCGAATATCCACCGCACGGAGGACGGCGGTGCGCCGCCGTATCTCCACACGCCGCTGCGCGCATTCGCGGCGGACGATCTCTCATTCCCCATTGAAAACATTGACGATATTGTAATTTTGGAGGAATTTACATGAAACATGAATTAACCCCGCGGCGCAAGGAGCGCCGCATTATGGCCGTCTGGACAAGCCTTGTGCTGACAACGGCACTGTTTACGACCTCGGCTTTTGCTGCTGACAGCGATCCGCTGACCATCGTAAATAACCTGTCCGACTTCATTTTTTCCTGCATCAAGGCGATTGGTATTATCATCTTAGGCTGGGGCGTTGTGCAGCTCGGTATGTCCGTGCAATCCCACGACGCGACGCAGAGAACGCAGGGCGTCCTCTGTCTGTTCGGTGGTTTGCTGATTGCCTTTGCAAAGGAAATTCTGACGGCTATCGGTGTGGTGTAAGCTATGAAGCAGGCGAAAAACGCAATCGAGCGCCATGTGCTTTGGAGCGACATTCATCTTGACTTGGACGATTGGCGCGACTTTCTTATGGAAAACTATCCGGAGCTGCCCGAAGATAAGCTCTATGAAAAGATGCACGAGCTGAACGCCGAATACCTCGACGACGAGCGCCGAAATTTGGACATTCAGTTTTCACAGCCGATCCTTGTTATTGGTGATCTTGGGTTCTGGAATGGTCGGGCGCAGGGATATAAGATGATTAAATCCGGGAACATCCGTGATTGCCTGTATTCGGACACAGATATGACGGAATGGTATGTGGATAAAAACGGCGACCTGCGGGCAGATGCCATTCACCACGACGGCACGAATCACTACCTCTATCGTGTGTTCAAGCGCGGAGTTACCGATGCGCAAATTGAGAATCTGCAAGACAAAATTTATTGCAGGCGAGCAACGCGCGCGGACATTACAAGGGTCACACAGCGGCTTGGTGACAGCATTGCAGCCATCTATGGATTTCGGATTCCAAAGCAGCGAGCCCGGCAGCACGACGCGAGGTAAAACAGGACACGCAGAAATGCGTCTCACCGTGAGACGCAATTTGAAAACGAAAGGAATGAGATTCAGCTTGCAAACATATCATATTCCTGATATACTATGGATAGAAAATACAGGAGGTGGTTGTATGCAGATCAGAGCATCCACGGCATTGCGCAACGAATATCTGCAAATCTCGCAGCTTGCAAAGGTGTCCGGCGAACCGATCTATATTACGAACAAGGGCGAAGCCGATCTGGTCATTCAGAGCATTGAAGCCTATGAGCTGCGGGAAAAAATGTTGGCACACCGGGCAAGCGTTCTGGAAGCGGAACTGGACCGCCTGAGTGGTGCGCCGACATATTCTCCGGAACAGGTGCGCGGCAGGATGAAGGAGATTTTTGATGCAGCAAGAGTATCAGATTAAATATCTGCGCGCTGCTATGCGTGATCTGGAGGGAATTGCACAGCTTTACCTCGTTTTAGCCGGTGCGGATTCTGCTGAAAAATTCATCGATGAAATTCTGCACACCGTAGACCTGCTGCGGACGTTTCCGTATTCCGGCGCACTGCACCCGGATATGGTGCTGGCGGAACGGGAATTCCGGAAGGTTATTTGCCGCGACTATGTGTGCGTCTACAAGGTCATTGACAGCGAAAAGACGGTCTATATCTACCGCATTGTGAACGGCAAGACAGACTACCCTCAGCTTTTGTATTAACTGCATCACGCATAAAAACCAGTCTCTTTTCATAAGAGGCTGGTTTTTCTATGCAGAAATTCTGTTTATCGTTCTTTTCGGAAAAGGACATCCAGATAGTCTGTTTTCCCGTGGATCACAGCGCCGACAGACACGAACTCGCCCTCGATGCGATAGAAAATCATATATCCCTCGCAGACCAGATAGCGCACATCCGTGTCGATTTCAAAACGGGCGCTGAGCGCCGTGCCGGACTGGGGAAACTGCTTGAGGCTTACGCACTGGGCAAAAATACTGTCCGTGATGCGCTTGGCTGCTTTCGGGTTTCCGTATTCGTCCTGAATGAAGCGACGAATTGCCGTCAGGTCGTTCATGGCGCGCGGCGTAAATCTCAGCTTCATGCGTCCAACTCCAACCGGCGCATAGCTTCCTCCTCGCTGACCCATCTGCCCTGTTCCGCGCTTTTCCAGCCTGCGTCCAGCTCCGTCATCAGGCGCTTGAGCGCCTTGGCCTGCATATATTCCTCGTTTTCCGGCGAAAGCAGGAACGGCAGGCCCTCCACATTGAGTGACTGCTGGATGAAGATGTTGATAGCATCCGTCAGGTTCAGACCATAACTTGCGTAAAGCTGCTCGGCGCGCTGCTTGATTTCGGGATTCATGCGCATCTGAAACGTCGTTGTTTTCGGCGCGGATGAAACATTGTATGCCTGATTCATAATCATACCCCCTTTTCTTTTAGTATATCCTTTTGTGCAAAATTGTCAATACACAGTCACTACATTTCGGAGGTGATGATATGTGAGTGATAACTGGGTCGTATCGACCCTTGAAAACGCGCTTTCCAACTGGAATGACCATTTGGCTGAGATCTGGTCGCTCGTGTCGCAAACGCCGGAGAGCTTTCGCGGCGGCGATATATGGACGGTCATTGTCAGCATCCACAACGCACTGGTAGGAATTGGCTACGGACTGCTTGTGTTATTTTTTGCAATGGGCGTGTTCCGCTCGGCAGCCAGCTTCCGGGAATTGCAGCGCCCGGAATTTGCCCTGCGGCACTTTATCCGGTTCCTGCTGGCAAAGGTGGCGGTCGGCTCGTCGCTGGAGCTGATAACCGCGATTTACAAAATCTGCGGCGGTGTGGTCAGCACCGTCATGGGCGGCATTGGTTCTGCAATTTCCACGACGGCAACGCTGCCAGACAAAATTGTGGAAGCCATTGAGGACGTGAGTTTTCTGGAATCCATTCCGCTCTGGTTGGTGTCTCTGCTGGGTAGTCTACTCATAACCGTCCTGTCCTTTGTGCTGGTTCTGACCGTCTATGGCCGTTTTTTCAAAATCTTTATCTACACTGCCATTGCGCCGCTTCCGTTAGCATCATTCGCCGGAGAAGCGACCTCACGAACCGGGCAAACGTTCTTGAGAAGCTACGTCGGTGTGTGCATGGAGGGCGCTGTCATTGTGCTGTCCTGTGTGATCTACTCGGCGTTTCTGTCTGGCGGCAGTACGGCGCTGGACGAATCGCTGCCCGCTGTCACGATGGTCTGGCAGTATCTCGGACAGCTCATGTTCAATATGTTAGTGCTGACCGGGCTTGTCAAGGGCTCTGACCGGCTGGTACATGAAATGTTAGGTCCATAAGAAAAGCGCCCGCGTGGGCGCTTTTCTTTGATGATATAGTTGAAGCGTTTTCCCTAATAAGGTTCTACGCGACCAAATTTTTTCGCCATACCGCAATATTTATTCATATCGCGCTCAACTTCTGCTTCACCTATTTTCAGATCGGATAAATCAAGAATATGAACATGAGGTTTATAGCCGTTGTGCGGATGGTCTGTGTGGATAACATAAAGATAGAGTCGTCCGTTCAAGCGTTTGAATTCACACTTTTCGTTTACATCCCAAAAATATGCCATAATGATTCTCCTTTCTAACTCTTTCCTACAAATTAAGGATAACATGGACGCTAATTTTTGTCAATCTTGAAGAAAATGATTATTATGGGTTACGGATGAATAAAGGAAAAGCGCCCGCTTGGGCGCTTTTCCTTTTGCACGTTATAGAAATTCCAGCGTTCGAGATTCGCCAGGCTTCAGATCCTTTGTGTAGTAATGAAGAAACTCTGCCATGATTTGTTCTTCGCGCTTCTGGCGGATGTAGCGGATTGTCCAGCACAAGACGAAAAACAGCACGCAGGCGACGAAGATCAAAATGCAGGCGGTTTTATGTGCTGCCGCCCAGCGCGGCCAGAAGAGTTTCGTTGCCACAAAGTAGCAGCCGAGCGGCAGAAGCCGCAGTTTCCAGAGGATGCGGATTGCCATTGGCAGACTCCCCAGTACCAGACCAACGATCAAAAGCTGGCGACCTATTTCCTTGAATAAAATGAGTGTAGAGTTCATAGCATTTTCTCCTTTTTGTCAAGTTTTTACCTATAAATATTATCTCATATCCTAAAAATTCTGTCAAATTTTCAACAAATCGGAGGCGATTTTTATAGAAGTCAAAATTCCAAAAGAAATCCGCGCGCACCGGGAAACCATCTTTTTCGGCCTGTCTGCGCGGCAGTTTATTTGTGCGGTGCTGGCCGTCGGTCTGGCGGCCGGTATCTATCTCGGCTTGGGTGGCATCATCGGCAAGGAGACCGCAAGCTGGCTCTGTCTGCTGGTAGCCGCGCCGGTTGCGATTGCAGGATTTTTTCATTACAACGGCATGAGCTTAGAGCAGTTTCTCTGGGCGTTTGTGAAGTCTGAAATTCTCTGCGCAGGCCCGCGCCGGTTCGATTCTGTCAATCTCCATGAGGAAGTCTTTGCAAGCATTATGGAGGACACGTTGGAATGATGAAATCCCTGTTGGCTGCAAACCGCAGCGAGAAAGATTCTTTCCGTATCCCGCACAGCGTCCAGCAATCCATTCCCATCCGACGCATCTATACGGACGGTATCTGGCAGGTCGGGCAGAAGTACAGTAAAACGTGGCGCTTTTCGGATATAAATTATGCCGCATCGTCGTTAGACGACCGACGCAGTATCTTCCGTTCGTATGGTGCTGTTCTCAATTCTTTGCCAACCGACGCGACTGCAAAAATCACGATCATCAACCGCCGCCTGAATCCGGTTGATTTCCAGCGAACAATGCTCATGCCTGAGAGTGGCGACGGGCTTGATTATTACCGCGGCGAGTACAACCAGATCATTCTGGATAAAGCCGCCGAAAGTAATAACTTGGTGCAGGAAAAATATATCACGCTGTCCATTGGTCTGCGAAAAATCGAGCAGACCCGTGCGTATTTCAGGCGCGTTGATACCAACCTATCTGCCAGCTTTGGGCGGCTGGATTCCGGTGCTTATGCGATCTCCTGCGCCGATCGGCTGCGGCTCCTGCATGATTTCTTCCGGCCCGGCGAAGAAGCGTCGTTCCGGTTTGATCTGTCTGCGAATATCAAGCGCGGCATCGACTTCCGCGACCTGATTTGCCCGGACGGACTGCAATTCCGCGCAGGATATTTTGAAATGGGCGGCAAGTTTGGGCGCGTCCTGTTTATGCGCGACTACGCATCTTTTATCAGCGACGAAATGATAAAAGACCTGTCCGACTTTTCCCGCAATCTGCTGTTGTCCATTGACATTCTGCCCATTCCAACGGAAGAAGCCGTGCGCGAGGTGCAGTCCAGAATCCTCGGCGTGGAAACGGACATAACCAGATGGCAGCAACGACAGAACCGGCAGAACAATTTTACCGCGACCGTACCATACGATCTGGAGCAAATGCGCACCGAATCAAAAGATTTGCTCGAAGATCTAACCGCCCGTGACCAGCGGCTCATGTTCGCCTGTGTGACGCTCGTTCACATTGCCGATACGCTGGAGCAGCTTGACGCAGATACGCAAACGCTGCAATCCATCGCACAGGAAAAGCTCTGCGGTTTCTCCGTTCTCCGCTATCAACAGGAGGACGGTCTGAACACTGTCCTCCCGTATGGCCTGCGGCGAATCCACGCGCTGCGGACGCTCACAACGGAGAGCTGCGCCGTTCTCATGCCGTTCCGCGCGCAGGAGATTCAAGACCCCGGCGGTCTGTACTATGGTGTCAACGCCATTTCCAAAAATCTCTTGATCTGTGACCGCAAGCGGCTCATTTCACCTCATGCGTTCTATCTCGGCGTTTCCGGTTCGGGCAAATCCGTAGCAATGAAAAATACCATCGCAAACGTCGCGCTGTCCACCAACGACGACATTATCATCATCGACGCAGAACGCGAGTACGCACCCATTGCACGGGCGCTGGGCGGCGAAGTCATTGAAATCTCCCCGAACAGCCAGCATCATATCAATCCGTTGGATTTGCAGGACGGCTATGAGGACGGCGAGAATCCGATTGCCATGAAATCTGAACTCATAACCAGTATCTTGGAGCAGCAAATGGGGGCTGGTCTTTTAAGCGGCAGCCAGAAATCCATCATTGACCGATGCACGGCCAGCGTCTACCAGAACTATTTCCACGCAAGGGGCGAGCTGCCTATGCCGCTCCTGTCCGACTGGCGCGCGGAGGTACTAAAGCAGCCAGACCCCGAAGCGCGGGAAATCGCGCTGGCGGCAGAGCTTATCACGGAGGGCAGCTTGAACGTCTTTGCGCACCCGACGAATGTGGATATTAACAACCGGATCGTTGTACTTGACCTTTATGAGATGGGAGAGCAGCTTCGCCCGACCGCCCTTGTTGTCGCGCTCGAAGCGATTCAAAACCGCGTCATGGAAAACCGCAAGCGCGGCAAATATACTTGGGTGTTCCTCGACGAAGTGTATTTGTACTTCAAATACAAGTATTCTGGAGAGATTTTGTATCGCGCGTGGAAAAGATTCCGCAAATACGGCGCGGCGCTGACGGCGGCATCGCAGAACGTGGAGGAATGTCTAAAATCCGAAACCGCGCGTCTGATGTTCGCCAACTCGGAATTTCTGCTGCTGTTCAATCAGGCCGCGACTGACCGGGCAGAGTTGTCTAAGCTGCTTCACATTTCCGATACACAGCTCAGCTACATTACAAACGCCGAAGCCGGTCACGGCCTGCTGCGCATGGGCGGCTCCATCGTGCCTTTCGTCAATACCATTCCGAGGGATACTGAGCTGTATAAATTGATGACGACGACGCCGGGAGAAAATTTAGTATGACGATCACGTTGGGGAGTTTGTTTGATGGGATCGGCGTGTTCCCGCTGGCGGCAAGCAGACACGGCATCACGCCGATCTGGGCGAGTGAGATCGTGCCGGACGCTATTTCCATCACAAAGCGCCACTTCCCGGAGATGGAGCATCTGGGCGATATAACAAAGCTGGACGGCGGGAAAATACCCGCCGTCCATGTTATTACCTTTGGCTCACCCTGTCAAAATTTGTCATCCATCGTGTTGCTCTGCGCCGAGTATATCATGGAGGGAATCGCAGAAGTATTGCAAAAATAAATCTCACCGTGAGACGCAATTCCGGAAAAGAAATGAATCTCACGGTGAGACGTAAAACTATTTTGTTTCTACAATTCTATATTCACAGCACCCGGGGAGTCGAACAATGTCATCTTTTTTTATTTCTGAAAGACTGATTTTGCATGGCAAAAATGCACTCCGGTATGGACGAAAAGTAATGCCGTGAATAACTCTGTCCTGCAATGGTATGGGTTCATTCTCTTGGCATAAAAACGGTTCTTCAATTACTATGTCATCATCAAAAGAACTACTTGGGAGAGTTATGTCACAATTCTCATTTAACATAATTCCATTATAAACAAAAACAATAGAATCATATAATTCCATCACTTTATCAGATCCAGATAAAGGAGCAAGCTTAAACTTTATTTCATAATACTCTTCAATTTCTTTAAGTTTAGAAAGACCAAATGTCCAAAATTCAAGCATAGCTAGTAATTGCTGCTTTCGTGGCCACCGTTTTCCAGGGCTTCTTATTGGAAGCGATATTGAAATATTTTTAGTATTTTCAATAGAAATTCGTAAGGACTTGGATCTCAAGCACTTTTCTATTGTTGAAAATGCAGCTACTCGCGCATCTACAGTTTGGTCAAGGACTTGAAATCCTATCTCAAAGTGAGCTAACTTCTCCCCTTTTAGGATAGCAACAATCATCATATGGCTGCTTCTAAAAACATACCGAGAATCATCGTTGCAATAAAACTCTATAACTTTTCCAGTCATAATTGGGAAAATAAAATCATCATAATACAGCTTTGCTTTATACTCACCACGCGGAATATCTATCATATATGCTGGGATATCATAGCGTAAATCATTCTGAAGAAACGAATCAGTTGCATTTAGGTATTTTGCAACCAGTTGAACGTTACTTAGGCCGTCGGCATTACGCCCCAGAGCGTTTCTGATATAGGCTAATGTTTCATTAGGGAGATTTAGTTCAGCATCATCAGTAATGATATGCACGGGATACTCGGTGCTATTCTGCAAGGCATTACATTCCTGCCAAGCTACTTGTTCTTTCTCTTTAATAGCTCGGACATTATCGAAAGAGAGCATACCGAGATTCTCAATATATGGCAATTCGTTGGTAGTACAGCAAATGATTCTATAATCAGCGGATATATCGCTATAACAGTACGCCTGAATTTCACATCCATCTGTAACCATGTAGGCAACAGCTTTTGTCCACATAGTATAAAACTGTGCCTGTCCTGGAGAATCGGGCATTTCGCCAGGCTTTTTTGCCTCAACAATCAATAGACTATGTGATTGCACCCAGTCTTTGTCCTTCTGTGTGTCGTTACGATGCGCTCCAAATTCCTTATCTGAAAATAGTAGAAAATCAGCGCTTTTTGCGGGTAGTTTTTTGCGTCCACCAAACCCGTATACCGGAAATTCTTCAGCCCGCAGCTCAGAAGGATACCCTAATGCGCACAGTAATGGCACCACCAGTTTTGAACGAACTTCAGCTTCGGACTGTATCTCAGATTTAGCATACTCGTCAATAACGGCTTTTATCGTTGAATTATCTAGTACCAGCATATTTCTTCCTTCACTTTTGACGTTGCAAGGTAATATTAAATCTGTCATCTAAAATTATATTTTATCACATTTTCCTTTTCTGGCAAGTAAAATCCAAATATATGGAGGTGACCTTCATTCTAAACATCCGAGAACGAAACGACTGTGCAAAGGATAAGCAGTCAAAATATCGAGTTGCATCCACCGGCCAACATCAGATGGTGCAGAAATTTGTGAAAGAGTTGAATGACAGTACAAAGCAGTCTGAACAGCCAAGTAATGCGGAACGCACAGCAACCGAACAGGTAGAAACGACCGCCCGCGAAATCGTCCATGAAGCTGTCCAACTGCCGCGTCGTGCGATCCAGCACACAGCCCGCAGAGAATCCGCGGATTCTTCCGCAAATTCACAGCCGGAGCAATCCGACCAGCCACGCCATGCGCCGGAATCACCGCGAGAACGACCAGCCGCGCCGCGTACCCAGCCGGATGCGACACCGCCGCAGAGCACACCGACACCCGCACCGCAGGAACAGGCCCGACGTGCTTATGTTCAGCAAACCGCAAAATCGGTCACGCCAGCGCCGCCGATCACGTCGGAGCAGCCGCGGCCGCAGCATACCACAGTGACCGCGCCATCGGTGGAAAATACGCCGCGACAGCGCACGGACGATGTGCGCACCCGGCCAGAACCGCAACGGTCACAGAGCGCACCGCCACCAGCGCCGCAGGAGCAGGCCCGCAGCGCCTATGTTCAGCAAACCGCAAAAACGGCCACGCCAGCGCCGCCGATCACGTCGGAGCAGCCGCAGCATACCACAGTGACCGTGGCACCGGCAGAAAATGCACCGCGTCAGCGCATGGTCGATATACGCACCCTGTCAGAACCACAGCGGCCGCAGAACGTATCGCCACCAGTACCTCGTGTGTATATCCAGCAAACCGCAAAGGCGTCCACCACAACAAAAGCGCCGGAACGCTCGACAATTCCCGACACCACGCCGATTGAAAAACAGCCGCGCCAACGCATGGAGGATGTACGCATACGGCCAGAATTGACGCAGCAGCACAAGCCAGAATTTCAACCACAAGAGCAAGGCCGCCGCGCCTATGTAAAGCGAGCAAAGAAATCCCGCACAGAAAAATCGTCTGCGCGGGATCATCTTCATACAGAGCAACCGGAAATCTGGCTTGCGGACGATATGCCGCAGAACGCATCGCCACCGATCCGCGAAAAGCCAACGTTTACAGAGCTGCGCAGTGAACCGCCTCCCGAACCGACACCAGAAAATGCGTCGAACGTTCAGCATATCAAGCAGACTGGTACATGGACGCCGCGCGGCACTGAACCTTATAGCCGCGGCATAGAGCAGCCTATTCGTGAGCGGTCAGCAGTCACATCGGCGCACGATTTACCGCCCGCGCCGCAGGCGCAGGCCCAGCAAGCCTTTGCGAAAAAACAAGCGCAGCTCTCTAAAAATCCATCCATCGAATCGATCTATCCACCCAAACCAGCTGCCCCCACAGCACCGCAGCCGCCTGTTTTGGACACACCTACGACCACGCCGGAGCGCCAGTCGGTCACAACTGGCAGCAAACCGGCCCCACCTGTTCAGCCGCCGGCATCGGCGCAGGCGCTACCATTGGAGCAGCCGCCCGCCATCCGCGAGAAGCCGAAGCCAAACGCCGCACCGAGAGAGAAATCCCGGCGCGGCGTTGATATTCGGACGAGAGATACAGAGCAGATCAGCCCCCCAAAGAAGCAGTCAAAAACGTCTGTATCAAAAACTGCGTCAAAACGTGCGCGAAAAGCAGCTACACAGGATGCACAGCGAAAAATGCTTAAAAAGAGCAACAACCGCGCATCCAGAGCAGCCGCTGCAGCCGCGAAAAAGCTGGCCGAAGCCGCAGCGAAGGCCGTCAAGGAGCTGATAAGCACCCTCGCCAGTTTGGGCGGCGGCACGGCGCTTTTCGTCGTGTTTTCCATCGTCATTGTCGCGGGCGCGTTTCTTGCATCGCCGCTGGGGATTCTCTTTGCGGACGAACAGGAAAGTGATGATACCGTTCCACTGGCGACAGCCATTGCGGAAATTCAGGGAGAATATCATGCAGAGCTGGAGCGTCTGCAAAATGGAGATTTTGTATCCGTTCAGATCATCGGGCAGGCTCCGGATTGGCGCGAGGTTGTAGCCGTTTTTGCGTCCAAAACAGCGGGCGCGGAGGACGGCGTAGACGTGTTCACGCTCGACGAAGAACGTGTGGAGCTGCTGCGTCAAGTTCTCTGGGATATGTGCGAGATCACGACTGCAACGCAAACCGTTGACGTTCCGGACAGTGATCCGGACGACGATGCGGACGACAGTCACACAGGAATTGCGCTGACAATCACGATCACAGCCAAAACCGCTGAACAAATGCGTCTGATATACGTTTTTACAAAATATCAGAATGACGCGCTTGACATTCTGCTTGAAAACCTCGGCAGCTTGAATATCCCGATGGGTTCGCTGACCATTTCGCAGGAGGACGCAATCGAGCTTCTTGAAAATCTCCCGGATGATCTTGATCAGGCACGAAAGGCCGTTGTGGAAACGGCGGTGCAGCTCGTCGGGCGCGTGTCGTATTTTTGGGGCGGAAAATCTTTGACGATCGGTTGGGATGATCGTTGGGGAACACCGATGGAGGTCACAGCCGCAGGCAGCGGCTCCACCGGCACGGTGCGCCCGTTCGGGTTAGACTGTTCAGGGTTCGTAGATTGGACGTTCTACAACGCGACGAATGGCAGCTACTACCCCGGACGCGGCGGCGGAGCTGCCACGCAGCACAGCTATTGCACCAACATTGCATGGAGCGACGCACAGCCGGGCGATCTTGTATTTTACCCGGCAGACGTACACGTTGGCATCGTCGGCGGCAGGGACGCGGACGGAAATCTCCTGATCGTCCATTGCAGCGGCGGCGCGAATGGCGTTGTTATCACCGGCTCGGCAGGCTTCACAAGCGTTGCAAGGCCGGACTGCTTTGCAAATGAATCGTGAAGGCTATGGATGCAGTGATATAGTTCCCTTAGAGTAGACGCTTAAAAAACAAAATTCTCGAGACGACGCCAAGGGGACTATTATTACGCAAAGGACAAGACACACAATCAAGCAATACAGTCCAGAATTGAAAATAGCGGTGTAGAAGCGTATCTTTCAAAAAGGGCAGCATGAGAGTGCTCTCCAAATAGTACGGTTTTCCCGGAAAAAGCCGTGTGGAAGAGTGCTATATTGGTCATAAAAAGTCCAGGCGACGCAGAGCTGCAAGAGGAACGCTTTATATGCTCAAGGGAAAGATAACAACGTAGCAGGAGCGGACAGCGGTTGTTGCCTTCTGTCCGGAGCATGGCAAAGCGCCGTATTTTTCTAGTGCTGCTTGTCGAATACGACTGCCGAATGTTGCAATTCTCAATAGCGGTTTCGTACCATGGGTTGGGCAGTGTCGGTCTGGTATATCATGTTCCCTGTTCTTTCAAATAAAGTTCAACCCGATTTGCAATCAAAGCCGCCGCCTCGGTTTCAGATCGCTGTCCATCAAAATAGAATTCGGCTTCATCGCAGATAATAGAAAGCAGTTCTTCATCATTGTTTTCACGCAGACAAATGCGCCCAACAGCAGAACGCAGATCCTCAGCCGCACACTCTTGAAGTGGATCGGAAACCTCTTGCATGGCGGCATCGATTTGCACCTGCAGCGCAGAATAGCGCAAAGGCAGGGCATCTGCAATTTGGCTCTGGTATTCACTGGATATGAGATAACGCAGGAACTCCATCGCTTCATCACTATACGCAGATGCAGCCATTGCAGCGATTTGCGCATAGGGCTGGAATGAAAACCCTTGCTCATAGGCAGTCTGTAGGTAGACAAAAGGACTTCCCTCAAATCGGGTAATCATAGCTTGCAGCGCACTGCATTTTGCAACATCTGTGATCCGTTCATAATGGATCGCCGGCAGATTCTCTGCCTGGACAACTGCTTTGCATGTACGAAGCAACCGTAAAAAGTCCTCCTGTTCAAAACGTGTTTCACCTGTTTCGCTGTCGATATAACGATCAAGGGTCATTTCGCACACACGCCGCAGGAAATCCGCCGGTTGATAATCCGGAATACAGGCAGCATTTCGGGTCAGGAGTTCTTCTACGTTTTGCGAAAATGACACGCCAAACTGATCCTCGCATCCGAAGAAGCACGAAAACGAATAAGCCGGAACAACACTATACACCGCATCATTGACAGCGCAGGCTTCCACAATGCCGTTAACAAATGCTGTCCGATCGGAAAGCAAATCCGATACATCCATAAAAATCCCTTGACGGGCAAGGCTGTTATACTGTATACGTGAAAGTACCCGACAATCCAAAAGTTCCGGCGCGTGTCCTGGCGTAAGAAGATCTGTGATTAGCGTGAGCATCGCTTGTTCGCGTGTTTCACCGCGCATAGCATAGTCTTCCAGTACAACTTGTACTTGCTCGTGACTGTCATTGTAGGTTTGAACACATTGACGCAACAAAACGTCATTGCTGTCATCTGTTGTCAGCGTAGCAAGTTTCAGTATCACACGCGATGTCTGCACGTCATTTCCGACTGTAAGTAGCTTCGTCTTTTTCGCACACACAGCAATCTCTCTGTCGCTGATAACTGCCACCGCATGCGGCTCCGACACATTTTGCGCCTGCCATGAAAAAACTTTTTCAATCGTCTGCGCATTGTAGTCGATGCGATAGAGCGCGTAGACCGTAGCAAGGTAAAATGATCCGTCTGCTCCCTGCGCGAGTTGTGCATAGGTCGTACCGGATGGTAACGGCACACCGGTCAGTACAGTCTGTGAGGTCTCTTTTCTCTCGAAGTCAATCACCGACAGCGCATAGCAATCATGCACTTCATCTCGCGTAAGACCAAAGAGCATATTTTGATACCAGAGGACAGATTCTAAAACTGTATTATCAATCGTTTGAAGCACACTTCCGTCTTCCCCGACCTGTAGAAGTGCGCCATCCGTTAAAATGAAGAACGCTCCCGATTTGTCTGTTGTTGCCTGAATGAGTTTTGTATCCGGTAAGGTGAAGCGAACGTCACCGTCGGTTGTCATTGCCCAGAGACCATCCCTGTCCTCGCCAAACACAAGCAAGTCTTTATCTGTCAATACAAGCGCGTGTGCGCGTGAGCCTTTAGGAAGAGAAAGCTGTACTTCCTGCGTTCTCTCACCATCCGTATCTGTCCAAAGCAGCCATCCATTTTCGCGCAGGAAAACATACTGATCCTCCTGCACAATGCAGTCGATGAATCTCTCGTCCAGTGTCAGGGAAGAGAGTGCCATTTCCTCTGGCGCGGAACACTGTGTAAACGTCGATATGCCATCTTGCTTTGTGCAGCCGGAAAAAGCCAGGACGGATATGGCAAGCACAAGAAGAAAAAGCGCTTTTTTGATATCGTTCATTGTAATTTCTCCTTCAAGCTGTTTGGAAGTATTCTGCCAGTGTTCTTTCTTTCATTCACAAGTAACACTAGAAGAATCAGTATTGCATTTAATAAGATGCTCAATGCAATTCCTTGCCAAACAGTAGGGATTTGCTGTATACACGTGGGAACATATGTCGATAACGTTGACCATGAAACGGGAGAAAAATATACAAAATATGGCCACGCGAAGTCTGTTACCTGATATGACCAAAACAGAGTGACATTTGCTGCTATTACTCCGGCTCCATTATAAAAGCACGAATCACCTATAAGGATCAGTAATCCAATAAATGTACCAATAAGCCATTGTAAAGCGAAAGCTACGAGCATAACCTTTGCTGGGGGAAATAATGATACAACATTACTGTTAATCGAGATGATTCCATGAATAGCGCCATACCCATTTTTTGCTAGTTTCAGAATAACAGGATTCCAGTCAGCATCAAAGCTTATGTAACCAATAATTGGAATTATTGAAAGGACAATGCAAATAAGGCTATAGAAAAGGGTCAAAAGTGCTATTGAAATGGTTTGAACCAGTACCCCATCTCTATAATCGTGAAGCTCCAAGAAACTGACTTGAAAGTCCGATACCCATAATATCAAACCGAAGAATATAAACATCTGATACTTTGAATCGGCTGAAAATGTAGCAACAACCCAAGCAGAAACTGATCCATGCACAATGGCATATTCTTTAATTGGATATTCCAAGTACACAAACAATGCCATCAGTAAAAGGATCACAATACAGTTTTTCTTTTGCATTATATGCTTGTGTATTGCGCTTTTTATTAACATAATACTATCTATTGTCATTTTTTTCTCTCTTACTAAAGAATAATATAAAGAGTATTGCTATCCCGCTTAAGCCAATGAAAAGAATAAGGCTGATCAGAATAGACTGTATATCATTTCCCGGAATGCAAACTCCATGATAAATATTGTAAAAACTAAACGCGGTTCGAGAGGATGAAAACGCCGTTACTAAAAAATAATACAGTGGTATCGGTGTCGCAACGAGTAGATTTCCACTTTTCAAGGAGGAGTTAAGAATCGTGCTAACAGATGAAAAAAATGATATTCTTGCGCTTTCAAGCAATAACTCCAATAGGAAGTAGCTGGCTCTGCTATGGGCAATAATTTCGGTATATTTTTGATATGTTTTGCCGTCAAATGTTGTGGTATTAAATGACATATCAATAACATTTGAGATGACAATAAACAAGAGTTCGCCAATGCATACAGACAATACCCCCATCAATAAGCATCGCATCTGCTGCTTAAAATCTATTCTTTCATCGCCCGAAATAATTATCTTGTTTTTTAGATTTGCCATCGGTAAAAGAGATATTGAAAGAATTACCAGTCCATAACTTGAATGCACATATTGATAGCATAGTATGGGGTCGTAGATTGTCTTTGCATCAATGCACAGCAGAGTTGCGCACAGTGAAAAAACAATGAAGGTAAAAACACATGGAATACTCAGACACGTTAATAGTGCGTTGCTTTCATGTCCTTTTATAGTCCCCATAGCTAAATAACCCCCATGCCGCTTTTCTTTTAGTGAAATCAATAAAATGGAAATTCTCTGTTCTACTAACACAACGATGTCTGGTAGCAAGTATCCCAGACATCGTTGTATCCTTGTTAATTAGGGATAAAAAACACCAGAACACTCAAGTGCTGTAATGCTGGACGAAGCAGGAATTTTCAGATTGAGTATATAAGTGTGACCGCTGATTGCTCTCCCGGAATTATAAGCGATATTTGTATACTGATGGGTTGAAGTGCTTGCCCAGTAGTAATAGGTCTTCCACGAAGCCGCTTCTTCTCGGTCCGTCTTATCATAGATTCTGACCGCCATGCCTGTTGTATTATATGGGTAGTCAGTTTTAGTGATGTAGACATCTGCTTTTCCAGTGTCGGATTTCTCTCCCTCTGCGATAATAGCAGATGTCTGGCGAATTGTTTTGTTTGTCCATGCTGCACCTTCGCTGCCTCTAGGGGTAATTGCTGCGGCAAGCGCAGTGGTAGCAAACAGCGAAACAACAATGAGCAAACACAGCAGAAGCATCATAGTTTTTTTCATTTGATTCACCTCGTCAAAAATATATAAATACGTACCAGTTACTTGCTTGAAATACGCATTTTATGCAGAGCTTCTGTTCGGAGTCTACCCCGGTGTACTTTGAATCTCTATAGCTCACAGGCTGTTTAACGTGTATCAGTTATTTTTCCTTTGTAAGTTCTTACAAATGCACTTTTTGTGAAATTACAAATCAATTCTACAATTTGACGTATTCTTTGAAAAGTTTGATGGCATTTTTAATATAAAGCAATAGGGCCAATGCTTTAGTTTAATTCTGAATAATTGACTGTACACATCTCCAATGCCAGCGTTGCTTTCCAATTTATATCATCTCCATTCAATTTCATTTTCTGATTCTAAATTATATGGAAATCCAAATATGCTTCAACAAATCGCGCACGAATGATGGTTTTTTCGTCACGAAAGCAGAATTCTCGATGGCTGCACGGCGCAAAAAGTCTCCGCAAGACTGAGTCTTGCGGAGACTTTTTGAAGATCAGTGATAAAAACATATGTCAGCCGACATCTGTGAATATTGCAATCAGCTTTTGCAATATTTGAAGCTGCTGTTCAGATAGCTGTGGAGACCGGTTCGTGGGGCTGTGAAACTCTGAAATTAGTTCATCTAACAGTTCCGCTTGATATTCCGTCAGATTCTTCGCTGTATAGGCAGGTGTTTCCTCATTTCCGACCAGATAATCAATTGAGATTCCTAACGCCAGCGCAATGCTCTTTGACACATCAAGCGGCGGTAACTGTGCATTTGATTCATAGCTGCTTACAGCTGAAACACTCTTGTTTATGCGATCTGCAAGCATTTTCTGTGTTAAACCTCTTGATTTCCGTAATTTCTTTAGCCGCAAGCCAAAATCGTACATTGATACTCCCCACCACGCAGTTTTCTTTAGTCTACAACAATGGTATTCAGTATTTATGTACTTTGTGGTATAATAAATACAATTATACAGAAATTCCGGCATAGGAGGGTTGATTCAATGCCTGCAAACAGTATGATAAACTCAACGTTTCAAAAAATAGGAGTCTTTGGAAGAACACAAAGAGGGAACCGTATGCTTAGAATTTTACTTGCCGATGATGACCCAGTCTTTTTATCAAGGATGGAGCATCTTCTCATGCAATATGCTGCCCAGAGACAGCTCAACATCCAGATTGGAGCATATACGAGGGATGACATGAGCGGTTTTATCCTGCAGCCCTACGACATTGCTTTTCTGGATATCGATTTCGGAAACCGGCGCGGCGCCGGTATTGATCTGGCCCGACGGCTTCGGCAGAAGAGAAATGACGCAATTATCATCTTTGTCACAAGCTATGTTGAATATGCGCCTGAAGGATATGAACTGCGCGCATTCCGGTATCTTCTGAAAACAGATGTGGACGCAAAGCTGGAAGCCTATTTCTCACAGGCGGTGGAGCATTTTACAACCAAGCGCGAGGTCGTTTCCATTCAGAATAACGGCGAGATCATCAATTTGGCAGTCGATGATATTCTTTACCTTGAATCTGAAAAACACACGGTACATATCCATATGCTCTGCGGAAATTTTGACCAGTACAGCTGCTATTCATCCTTGCAGAGCTTTGAAGAAAAACTCCAGCCGCTTGGTTTTTTGCGTATCCAGAAAAGCTATCTGGTAAATATGCGCCATATCAAGAAGCTCCAATGCAATGAGGTTGTCATTGAAAACGGCTTGAAATTGCCCGTCAGTGAAAAAAACTATAGGGAGATCAAACGGGCATATCTTCTGTGGAAAGGTGCACAGACATGGAATACATAATTAGTACGCTGTGGTTTGTTCTGGAATGCGTAGCCTTTTTCCTGTTCGCATCCGCTTTTTTACCATACCGATACAATGGCAAGCAAACGATTCTAACCGCTCTTTGTATTTGCACTCTGTCATTGTTAAATCAAAGCCTTACGATACCGTCCCTTGCGCGCAGGCTGTGTGCGCTTGCCTTTGGCCTTTGCCTGATCGTCTTTTTGTTTAAGGGTCGTTTGGAGCAGCGTATCTTCATCGGCTTGCTGGACTATATCATGATAGCCGCAATGGACGCAATTATTCTTTTTTGTGCGTCAACTGTTTTAGGAGTCAGTCTGGACGAACTGGTTTGGAAAAAAGGAATGTATACCGTGCTGGTGACAGCTGGAAAAATCCTGTCCGTTTTTCTGGCGTGGCTTATCACACGATTACATCCATTTCATCGAATTCACCCATTGCGCCCCAAATGGATGCTGCTTGTCAGCTTCTTTCCATTGACAAGCCTTTTTATGCTGATAGCGTTATTCCTGATTTGTAGAGATCAACGGGAACTCACGCAGCCGGTGGCATTTTTCTGTATCTTTCTCGGTATTGCCAATGTGGCAATTGTCTATGTTGTCTCGCTGATTGAGCGTGATACAGAGGTAAAGCAGCAGAATAACATCTTATCTCAGCAGATGGAGATTCAAACCGCCAGTATTCTTGCCTTAGACAAGGCATATCGACAGCAGCGTCAAAGCACACACGACTTTCAGAATCATCTATGTACCATCTCTGACTTGCTCTCGCAGAAAGCCTATGAAACTGCAGCGAAATACGTTCAGGAGTTGAACCAAGCGCAAACGAGCCGAATTTTGATTGTGAATACACATCATCCGATTATCGATGCCATTTTGAATCAGAAATATCAGACAGCGATTGAATCGCAGATTGAGATGCAGTTTTGTATCAACGATCTTTCCAGCATCCAGTTATCCGCAAGTAAACTGGTCGTTCTGCTGTCAAACTTGTTAGACAACTCAATTGAAGCGTGCCGACGGATAGAAACAGGACGCCAGATCCAATGCACAATACTTGAAAAAAACGGTTTTTTCTCTCGATTCGGAATACCAGTCCTCCGGTTCTCATTACAGAACACGGAATTGCAACAACGAAATTATCCGCAAGCGAACACGGCTTTGGGCTTCCTAGCGTTTGCCGTATTCTTGCTAGCCTACACGCAGAGTATGTATACGATTATGAAGACGGTTGGTTTCAGTTCACGGCAGAAATTCCAACCAAATTAGAAGAATAACTGGTAGTGAACCGCTGGGCCCGGAGAAGTGCAGAAGCACATGCTCCGTTCCAGCGGTTTTGCTGTTTGGACGAAATTTCCGCGTTCGTGCCGCGAAAACCTGTTTTGATGTCGGAATCGTTGAAAGCAATCTAAAACCCGATATAATCAAACGCGTAAGGTGATGATTAGAAATGAATGTGATTGCGCAATTTACAGAATACTGTGTGCGAAAAGATATCATATCCTCGAGCGATGCGGAGTGGTTCTCATATGGCCTTGTGCAACGCTGCGAAAAACTAATTACGCTCTGCTTTTTATTCCCATTAGGATGGTTGCTTTCTTCATTTTCTGCGTCATTTGCATTTTATTTGAGTTTTTTCCTGCTTCGTGTACGCACAAATGGCTATCATTCAAAAACTTTTGCGGGCTGCTTGCTGTTTTCTGTTTGTAGCGAATGCGTGTTGTTTTTGCTGATTTTACCGAATTTGAGAGCTATTGCACTCCTCTGGGTCCTTGCATCGTCAACCATCACGATTTTCTTGTTTGCCCCTTACGATCATCCGAACCTTCACATGACGAAGGAAGAACTGGCAGCATCAAAACATATGGCAATGCTAACCGTGCTAATATTGGATATGGCGCTAATTCTGAGTTTGAGCATGCAGTTCTATGCCTTCGCCAATGGACTTGCACTCGGACTAGGCTTTACTGCCTTTTTACTAATAATGGAATACGGAAAGCAGATATATGAAAAGGAGATATGTAAACAATGGAAAACAAAAAAATGAAGCTTCTTGCGAAATCACTTGCGAAGGACATGATCCGCCGTGATATGAAGAAATGGCCGCCCGATTGCCTTGGCCTTACCTATCAGCCGATGCGTCCCATGCGGCACAACGAATTGGACAGCAAAACAGAAGCGGATAGGCATCCAAAAGATTCCAATACGTGATTTTCCCCACCTTGTGGCGTGTAAAGTACAATTGCCAATCTTCCAAAAGAACCCGGCTGCGTAAATTATGCAGCCGGGTTCTTTTCATCTTCAGGCAACGGCTTCAAAATGACTTCCCATTGTATTTTGAAGCCTTTTCTTTTTATCTAACCGTATAATCAACGCAGATCATAGGATGGAAGGTATAATCGGAACAGTTTGCTCTCTGCTTTATTTTTGTTCGTCAAAGTTTGTCTAAGAAGGTCAAAGTTTGTCAAAAATCCTGAAAAGTATGTAAAAATGTATTATGCTTATATCAGCTCGAACGGGAAAGGAATGTATAACATGAAAGATGTTCAGAACGCTATATACTCCATCGTCGAGACACGCGGAAAAGAATGTTACTGCATTTTATGTCATGCGATTGACGTTGCAATCGATCATCAACCAAATATGCCGAAAATGCACCTCATCTGCAATGAAGTCCGCAAGCGGACAGGAAAGCGCACCAACGAAGCAGTTTCGCGGGCGTTGAACCGCGCAGCCAAAGACATTTGGCAAAACGGTCGTAGGCGAGAGCTGCGTGCATACTGGATTGAGGACCCTCCCACTGCAAAGGAACTGATTTCATTGATTTCGGCAAAGCTTTGGGCAGACCGGAATGGTTAACTGTGTTGAGCATTATTTGAGTCCTAATCTGTCGAAATACGTCCCACGGTGAGACGTAATTTGTTCGCAATCTGAAACCTATGTGATTATGCGGCATGGCGTTTGCGTAAGACGGGCAGGTCTGTCCAGTCTGCGGGGCAGCAGTCCGCAGCAATATACTCGATTGCCATTCTGGAAAAGCGCATTGTTATGAATACGCTTTTGCGGGCTGACAATCCCGCTTGACAACTGAATAGGGTCAACAGATACGTTTTTGTATGTGCGAGCCAATGGGTGCGCGGGGATGCGCGGAATGGGAGGTGATACCGGTTCCGGCGCGGAGCGAGAAACACCGGCATGGAGAGCGATTCATGGCTGGATCGTGCGACGACCGCATACAAAGAACAATGATACTTGCGTTAGCCATACGTCACAGAATGGAACGCCCCGCCATCAGCATGGAGGGAGGTGCAACGCCTATGGAGCAGTTTGCCACTGCCGTCTGTCTGACCTATGAGAAAAACAATATTTATTCTGGAGGTTCTTCTATGGACAAACAGATCGAAGAATCCGAGCCGAAAAAGCAGGAAGAAATCTTATCTTTCGGCGGTGTCGCAATCTCTGTAAAGTATGCAGAGCAAGATGACCCGCATATTACAGAAGCGCTGAAACGTTCGGTTTTCTCCTATGGATTTTATAATAACATCTGCAAAACTTGATAAATTATCCGAAATATGCTATAATTGCACTATAAAATGTACCTTGAAAATCAAATAGCGAACAAGGACATACACACGTTTTCTCAGAATGGAGTGTATGTTATGGAACAAAAGAAACGAGTAAATTGCTTATATCGCGTATCAACAATCGGTCAGGTTGAAAAAGATGATATTCCCATGCAGCGGCAATACTGCCGGGAGTTCATCGCATCACACCCTGACTGGGTTTTACAAAATGAGTTTTACGAAAAAGGCGTATCCGGTTTCAAAAAATCTGCAAAAGAGCGTGACGCCATGCAGGAATTGCAGCAGGAAGCCGTTGCCGGGAGCTTTGACATTCTGCTTGTCTATATGTTTGACCGTCTCGGCCGTAGAGATGACGAAACGCCCTTTGTCGTAGAGTGGTTTGTCCGCAATGGTGTTGAAGTTTGGAGCGCCGTAGAGGGGCAGCAGCGGTTCGACAATCATGTTGACAAGCTGCTTAACTATATCCGCTACTGGCAGGCATCCGGCGAGAGCATCAAGACCTCCGTGCGCGTGAAAACCCGCATGGAGCAGCTTACAAAGGACGGCTGCTTCACCGGCGGCATTGTACCATTTGGCTACAAGCTCCAGAAGCAGGGACGGATCAATAAGAAGAATCAAGAGGTCAACGATTTTGCAATCGACGAGGACGCCGTAGAAATCGTGCGTTTCATCTTTTACAAATACGTCAACGAAGGCTGCGGCGCTCAACGGATTTCCCACTACCTTTTGGAAAATGGGATTCGCCGCGCAGATGGCTCCATGATTCCGAACACAACAATCGTCCGCATGATAAAGAACAAGCTATACATGGGTGTAATTTCAAACGGAAACGCTGAATCGGAAATCATTCCAGAGCTTCAGATCGTGGACGAAGCGACCTTTCGACGAGCGCAGGAGTTAATGGAAAAACGGACAACACACCATGCGGATACGCCGCTGAATCTGCGCGGCAGTTCTCTGTTGGTAGGGAATATCTTCTGCGGGCATTGTAAAAACCGGCTGACGCTGACGACCTCCGGCAAGAAGTATATCCGCAAAGATGGAACGGTGCGCAATCAGGTCAAAAGCCGTTATCAATGCCATTTTAAGGCCCGGCATCCTGACCTCTGCGATGGTCAATCCGGCTACGGCGTTATCAAGCTGGATGAAATTGTGGACGCTCTGGTGCGCTATCAGCTCTCCAGAATCCGCGTTTCTGCCAAGGATAGTCTGATCGCCGAGCAGCACGAAAAAGCCGCAGCGCTTGCCAGAAGCCGCTACAAAATGTCTGCCATGCGGCTGGTGGAAAAGCAAAAGGAGCTTTCAGACTATGAAGCCGAAACGATCAACGTCATTCGCGGCAAAAGCCGCCTGAATGTTGACCTGCTGAACAGCCTTGTTGCTAAATGCAAAGAAGAAATCGCAGAGCTTTCGCAGGAGGTAGACGCACAAAAAGCCGACATGGAACGTCAACTGGAAAGCGCCGCGCAGGAACAGGCCGAATTTGAAAAGCTGGAAAGCTGGGCTGACCTTTACGACAACTGCACCTTTGAAGCAAAGAAGATGATTGTGTCGCAGCTTATCAAGGCCGTCTATGTGTACCGGGATTACCGTTTGGAGGTTGAATTTCGTGTTTCCTTTGATGATTTCAGACGGCTTTGTGTGGGATGCGAACCGAATGGTGGCAGAATTGCAACTGTTGAGAGCGTCTAATTTTGAAAGATACAAAAAAGTTCGGAATCTTCTGCAAAACAAGAAAATTCCGAACATTTTGGTGGACCTGAAGAGACTCGAACTCTCGACCTCTCGGATGCGAACCGAACGCTCTCCCAGCTGAGCTACAGGCCCTTATTGACTTTTTTGGCGGCATAGATGCGAACCATCTGCCGGACGCTTGCGCTACATCCCCAAATTTGGGGGCATAGAATTGAACCGTTCGCTCTCCCAGCTGAGCTACAGGCCCATTTATGAAGCTGTGCTGTTTCCCGTGCGGTGCTATGATCCGGAAAACATAGATATTATAGCGGCGTTTGGTACGTTTGTCAAGGCTTTCTTTCAAATCCTCCCCGCGCAGATTGGATCTGCGCGGGGATCTCTGGTTTTACACGCCCAGCTTGTTGCGGCGGATGATCTCAGCCTCGTCGGGAGTGGTGGTGGAGGTGTAGCCCTCCAGCGGGATCAGGCGGGCGTTGACCGCGTCGATGATCCACTCGGCATACGGGAAGAAATACTTGTCGAACTCGTGCGGCGGAGTGATCCAGTTGCGCGCGCCGATGACGACGGGAGGCGCATCCAGATAATCGAAGCACATATTCGTCAGATTCTCCGCGATCTCGTTGAGGAACGTGCCTCTTGCGCAGGCGTCGGAGGCCAGGACGACACGGCCGGTCTTCTTGACGGACGCGATGAGGTCGGTATAATCCAGCGGGACAAGCGACGGCATATTGATGACGTCGGCCTCGATGCCGTATTTCTCGGAGAGCGTCTTGGCTGCGTCGACCGCGCGGTAGAGCGTTGCGCCGATGGTGAGGATGGTGAGATCCTTGCCATCGCGGACCTTATTGACCGCGCCGGGGGCCCACTCATACTCTTCGGCGGGAACACCGCCCTCGTGGAACTCTTCGCCCTTGCCGTAGATACGCTGGGACTCAAAGATGACGCAGGGATCGGTGCCGTTCAGAGCCGCCTGCATGATGCCCTTGGCCTCATACGGGGTAGCCGGGAAGAAGACCTTCAGACCGGGGATGTGGGAGACGATGGCGACCCAGTCCTGAGAATGCTGCGCGCCGTACTTTGCGCCGACGGACATACGCAGGATCATCGGCATCTTGAGAATACCGGCGGACATGGCCTGCCACTTGGACATCTGGTTGAAGACCTCGTCGCCTGCGCGGCCCAGGAAGTCGCAGTACATCAGCTCGACGACCGCGCGGCCGCCGCACATACAATAGCCGACGGCGGTGCCGACGATAGCAGCCTCGGAGATTGGGGAGTTGAACAGGCGGGAGTGCGGGATCACGTCCATCAGGCCGCGGTAGACGGCGTATGCGCCGCCCCAGTCGCGCACGTCTTCGCCATAGGCGACGAGCGTGGGATCCTCGTAATACTTGTTGATCAGCGGCTCAAAGATAGCGTCGCGGATGTTGTAGACCTTCATGTCGGAGAACTTATTGCCGTCCTGATCGAACGCATAGTGCTCCTTCTTGGCAAGGTCTGCGTAGCGCTTGCAGCTTTCCTTCGGGCCGGTGACGTTCAGTTTCTGATCGGGCGCGCCCATGGAGCGGACATGCTCGTTGGAGAACATCAGATTTGCCAAATAGTCCGGATTCTTGTCGAAGTCAACATACGGAGAAATCTCCTTGTCGTCGGCTGCACGGCAGATCATGGTCATGCGGTCGGCGGTGTCCTGCAGGAGCTTGGCGAAGAACTCGTCGGACTCGACGCCTGCTTCCACGAGGGCCTCGCGGAACTTGACGATCGGGTCATGGCTGCGCCAGTCCTCGATCTCCTCCTTGGTGCGGTACGCGTTCTGGTCGGAGGTGGAGTGGCCGACGAGACGATAGGTCACGACGTCGAGCAGGACGGGGCCTTCGTTATTCTTGATCAGCTCCATCTTGCGCTTGTACGCGTCGATGACAGCCAGCGGGTTCCAGCCGTCGACACGCTCGGCGTGCATCTGGCTCGGGGTGATGCCTGCGCCGAGACGGGCGGGCATATTGTAGGCCATGGTTTCGCCCATGGTCTGGCCGCCCATGCCGTAGAAGTTATCAAAGACGTTGAAGATGATGGGCAGACCGCCCTTGCGGCCTTCCTCCCAGAGGGTCTTGAACTGATCCATGGCGGAGAAGTTCATGGCCTCGTAAACCGGGCCGCAGCCGAGGGACGCATCGCCGATGTTGCAGACGACGACGCCCTTCTTGTCGTTGTTCTTCTGGTACAGCGCAGCGCCCGTTGCGATCGGAGCGGAGCCGCCGACGATGGCGTTGTTCGGGTAGATGCCGAACGGCAGGAAGAACGCGTGCATGGAGCCGCCCATGCCGTGATGGAAGCCGTTTTCACGGGCAAAGATCTCGGCGACGGTGCCATAGAGCAGGAAGCGGATGGCCAGCTCCTTGACGTCGCTGGTGTCGGCAAATTTCTTGACGGCTGCGAGGGTCTTGCCGCCGAGGAAGCTTTCCATGGTCTGCATCAGCTCTTCGTCGGAGAGCTTGTTGATGCAGCTGAGGCCCTTGGACAGGATCTCGGAGTGGCTTCTGTGAGAACCGAAGGTGATGTCGTCCTTGTTCAGCAGATATGCTTCGCCGACGCAGGAGGCCTCCTGGCCGTAGCTCAGGTGCGCGGGGCCGGGGTAGGTCGTCTCGACGCCGTTATAGTTGGCCTGTGTCTTGATGAGCGTGAGCATATGCTCGAACTCACGGCAGATGGCCATGTCGCGGTAGATGCGGATGAGGTCTTCCTTGGTATAGTTGCCCTCGTCCAGCTCCTGCTTGATGGTCTTGTTGTACTGGCAGACGGGAATATCTTCAAAGTGGATATAGCCGGGTTCGCGGACTTTTACGGGATCGATATACAAAGATTTCGGCATAATTTCGTCCTTCCTTTCTCTTACTTGGCAAGCAGCGTCATGAAGTTCTCAAGGCTCTTGCACAGCTCGCTCATATAGCGCGCGGCAGGTGCGCCGTCGATGACTCTGTGATCGAAGGTCAAAGACAGGCCCATGGCCGGGTACGTCTCAATGACGCCGTCCTTCGCGGACTTGATCTTCGTCTGGATATTGCAGACGCCGAGAATGCCGGTCTGAGGCGGATTGATCACGGGTGTGAACGCCTCGCAGCCGAACGAGCCGATGTTGGAGATGGTGAAGGTCGCGCCGGACATATAATCGGGGCTGAGCTTGCCTTCGCGGGCCTCGGCGGCAAGCCGCTTGGCTTCCATGGACAGCTCGAGCAGCGTCATCTGGTCGGCGTTAAAGATCGTGGGGACGATCAGACCGCGCGGGGTGTCGCAGGCGAAGCCGAGGTTGACGGTATTGAAGTGCCGGACGACGTTCTCTTCGAGGACGTTTGCATTCAGATCCGGGCAGGACTTGATGGTCTTCGCAACGGCGAACATGACCATGTCGTTGAGGCTGACCTTGCCCATGGGCGCGTCAAGCGGCTTGAGCATGGCGCGGTAGGCCTGGATCTGGGTCGCGTCGAAGGAATACTGCTGGGTGAGCTGCGCCATAGTGGAAAGGCTCTTGGTCATGGACTTGGCCGTGGCCTTGCGCACGGGGCTCCACTTGACATCCTCAAAGTCGGCGGCAGCGGGCGCTGCTGCGGCAGGTGCTGCATACGCGGCGGCTGCGCCGGAGGCGATCAGCTTGTCGATATCGCGCTCGATGATGCGGCCGTTGGGGCCGGTGCCGGTGGCAAGGGCCGGGTTGACATTGTTCGCGACGGCCTTGGCCATAGCGCGCGGAGAAATGGCCTTCAGCTCGGCTGCGGCGGCAGGCGCTGCGGCAGCTGTGGGCGCGGCTTCTTCTGCGGCGGGAGCGGCTGCGGGAGCCGGAGCCTCTGCGCCGGGCTTCAGGAACTCATACGCGTCGCCGGGGTTGCCGACTGCGCAGACGTTGGCAAGGCACGGAACCTCGTCGCCGTCCTCAAAGAACTTTGCAAGCAGCGTGCCGGAAGCAGTGGATTCGCATTCGAACTCCGCCTTGTCGGTTTCGTAGGTGAACAGAACGTCGCCGGCGCTGACGGGATCACCGACAGTCTTCTTCCACTCGCCGATGATGCAGGACTCGACCGTGATGCCCTCCTTCGGCATGATCACGGCCTGTGCGCAGGGGCCTGCGGGCGCTGCTGCGGCAGCGGGAGCGGCAGCCTTGGGGGCTTCTGCTGCGGGAGCTGCGGGTGCAGCGGAGGCTGCCGGTGCGTTTTTCAGCGCGGAGGTATCCTCGCCGGGGTTGCCGATGGCGCAGACATTGACCAGGCACGGAACCTCGTCGCCGTCTTCATAGAATTTCTCAAGCAGGGTGCCGGAGGCGGTGGATTCGCATTCGAACTCCGCCTTGTCCGTCTCATAGGTGAAGAGGATATCGCCGACGTTTACATGGTCGCCGACATTCTTCTTCCACTCGCCAATGATGCAAGATTCGACTGTAATGCCTTCCTTGGGCATCAATACGCCTTCTGCCATAAGTGTTTCACTCCTATTTTAATCTCAATAAAAATTATTTGTTGGCCAGCAGATACTTCTCTGCTTCCGGGCTCCACAGGCCGTTGTGGCGCTTGGTGATCTCGTCAAGCTTTGCAAACAGCGGATCTGTTTCGCCCAGCTTGCCGAAGTCGGCGATGGCCGTCAGGGGCAGCTCGATCTGCGTGTAGATGAGCTTCTTGCCGCCGGGGATCTTCGGCAGGTTCAGAACGGTGTCGACGACGGCGTTCAGGCCGCCGATGTGGGTGATCATGGCAGCGGGGTTGATCTTGCCGGAGGTCATCATCTCGATGGCTTCCTTCATGTCGCTGGTGTTGCCGCCGGAGGTGCCGACCACATGGGTGTAGAGATAATGAACGTTGTACCAGTTGAATTCTGCCTTGAACTGGCTGTTGGTCGGGCCAGCAAAGAAGTTCAGGCAGCCGTCGAAGCCGAGGATATCGCCGGCCTGCTCGACAACGGGACGAACCGGTGCGAAGCAGATGACATCGTCATAGCCGGTGCCGCCGGACAGCTCACGCAGGTAGTTGGTGTCGCAGCCGGGCTTGGCGGTGTTGACATAGTGCAGCTCAACGCCCATTTCCTTTGCGTGCTCAACAGTATAGATGCTCTGGGCGCGTTCGAGTCTGGCGTCGTCAATGTCGGTGATGACGAGCAGGCTCGGGCGGCGGTCGCAGTGCAGCGCGTAGTCGATCGCGCCGAGGCCCATGGGGCCGACGGAGGCGAGCATGGCCATCTTGCCGCCCTCGACGATGCCCATCTGATGCTCATAGGAGCCGGGCTTGGTATGGTACATGGCATGGAACGTGCCGATGATGCAGCTCATGGGTTCTGCCAGAGAGCCGTAGAAATACGTGTCGGAGTTGTACGGCAGCAGGTTGTCGGTCAGCAGCGTCTCGATGGGGATGTTGGAATACTGGCTGTCGCCGCCGCAGTACTGGTAGGAGTAGCCGGGAGCCAGCTGGGAGCCCTTGTAGAAATGCGCGGGCTGGATGGCGAAGCCCTGGCCGGGCTTATACTTGTTCTTCCAGTTTTCACCAACCTCGGTGATCACGCCGCAGAATTCATGGCCGACGATTGTGGGATGCTCCGCAACGTCGTTCGGGACGCGCTTGTGATCCTCACCCTCGACTGCGGCCTTGTAGGTCGACATACAGATCGAGTCGGAAATGACCTTGACCTGAACGTCATCCGGGCCGACCTGCGGCAGCTCGATCTCCTCCAGGCGGAGGTCCATTTTACCATGGATACGGACAGCTTTCGTTTTCATACGTTCCATTCCTTTCTTGCATTTACCTTGCATAAATCATCCAACCAAAAATGGGATTGTGTTGGTTTGTATTGATTTCACCTTATTGTAGCGCAAGAATCCCAAAGTGTCAACGACAAATCCCGCATTCCGGTGCGGGATTGCGTTGTTTTTTGTGGGAGCACTTTGCATCCCCCTCCCCTGCCGGACACGGCGGGCAGAAAATGGCTCCCCTGAAAGGGGAGCCGGGGTGCTGGCGCGCCAGTGCTGATATTGTTACCCCTGCACCCTGCGCAGCGTGAGGGTATAGCTGTACTGCGTCCGTGTGGAATCGATTATGGTGTCGGTATAGACGTAATCGACCGCGACGCCGTCCACGACGGTATGATATTCGGAAAATACGCTGTCGCACAGCTCGGACGCAGCCGTCTGCAGGGGCTTATCGAGCAGGATGTGCCCCTTTTCTGCTCCGGCAAATGCAAACAGGGCGTACTGCATCACATCACCGGACGGGACGCTGATCCAGCCGTCCTCCTCGCCGCCCGCAGCGTGGTAGACAATGCCCGTCAGGACGCCGTTTTCTGTCTGGTATTCCAGCTGCGGCAGGCGGTCGTTGAACATGACGGTCGTTGTCCCACCGTTCGATTGAAAGCTCGATTCTTCCTTCCAACGGCCGTTTTCGTCCAGTTCGATGCCCGCATCTCCGAGCTGGCGCTGGATCCTGTTGTAATTCTCCGCAAACTGCGCAACAGTCAGCTCCCCGCGGTAAACCGGGCCGACCGGCAGCAGTACGCGCAGCACGCCGCCCGCGATCAGCAGCGCAGCAAGCACAGCTGCCGCCGCAAAGCGCCATCCGGCGTGATCGCGGATGGTCTGCTCGGAGCCGTCCTCCCACGGAAGCGCCTTCCCCTGCTGCTCGTCGGTATAGCTGACATACAGGCGGTACAGGCGGAAAACCGGCAGATTCAGCCGGATCCCGTACCAGAACAGGTACGCCGTGCGCTCCCGGCCCTCCGCATAGGTCAGCTTTCTGCCGTCCGGGCTTGTCACGCGCAGGCCGAAGAGCCATTTGCCGGGCGTCGTGCCAAACCGGGACAGCAGCAGCGGCTCCAGCAGGAACATCGTGCCGAGCGTCAGAAGCTCCAGAAACAGCATGCCGCCCCGGCTGTTTTTCAGCATGTTGAAGCCAAGAGCCGGCAGGAGCAGCATCCACAGCGTCCGGTAGATCTGGCCGTCGAGCAGGCGCGCGAAGAAGCGCTGCCACGGAAAATGCTCCTTCGGAAGCGTATCACGTTCGAGCACGCGCTCGGTCTGCATTTCATCGAGATACGGCCTTGCGTCGAGCGTCCGGAACTGCGCATGCGCCTGCCGGAGCCGTCCGGCGATCTCCCCCGCCCGGTCAAGCGCCGCCTTTTCCTTCTGTATGGCCGTAATACGCGCGGAAAGCGCCGCATCCAGCTCTGTTTCGCCGCGCACGATCGCCTCGATCTCCTCGACCGAATAGGACGAGCCGCAATAGTCGCATTCGAGCTTCCCGGACGCGCCGACAAAGTGCAGCGGGCCGGTACACGCGGGACATTTGTAATTCGTGATCTGGTCTGCCATGCAGATACTTCGCCTCCTTTGATGGCTCTGCCCGCGCCAAAGGCGCGGGCAGAAAACTCAATTAAAGAATGATATCACCCTCGTCAAACGGGTCGCCGCATTCGGGGCAGAACTTGGGCGGGTGGGTCGGATCCTCCGGCTCCCAGCCGCACTTGTCGCACTTGTACTTGGGTGTTCCGGCGGGCTTGGGCTTGCCGCACTCGGAGCAGAACTTGCCCTTGTTCACCGCGCCGCAGGAGCAGGTCCAGCCTGCCGCGGCAGCGGGTCTGGGCTTGCCGCATTCGGGGCAGAATTTGCCGGTGATGCTGCTCTGGCCGCAGGCGCACGTCCAGCCTGCGGCAGCGGGCGCTGCCGGTGCGGGAGCGCTCTGCGCGGCCTGCTGCTGTGCGCCCATCTGATAGAGATTCTGCGCATTCATGCCGCCCATCTGTCCGGCCATATTCATGCCCATAAAGGCCATCGCCGGGCCGGCGTTCGGGTTGTTGGCAGCTGCCTGCATGGCGCTGGCCTGTGCGCCGACCAGATGTGCCGCCGCTCTCGTCGGGTCCATAAAGGCCGCGTTGCGCTGCAGCTCCTTGAGCATGGCCTCGTCTTCCTCGCTCGCCTTGACGGACGAAACGCCGAAGGAAACGATCTCAAGACCGCGCAGATTGCGCCACTTACCGGACAGAACCTCGTTGAGCGCGTCGGCCATCTCCATCGTGTGGCCGGGGAGCGCGGAATAGCGGATGCCCTGCTCGGAGATCTTGGCAAAGGCGGGCTGCAGCGCGGTCAGCAGCTCGGTCTTGAGCTGGCTGTCGAGACGGTCGCGGGTATAGTCCCCGCCGACGTTGCCGCAGACGTTCGTATAGAACAGGATCGGGTCGCAGATGCGGTAGCTGTACTCGCCGAAGCAGCGGATGGCGATATCAATATCGATCCCGGCGCGCTGGTCGACCACGCGGAACGGAACAGGAGAGGGCGTGCCGTATTTGTTGCCGATGAGCTCCTTGGTGTTGAAGTAGTACACGCGCTGATCCTTGGGCGGCTCGCCGCCGAAGGTGAAGCGCTTGCCGATATTCTTGAAGGTGTCGAGAATATTCTTGCCCAGCTTGCCGTAGAACAAAGACGGCTCGGTCGAGGAATCATATTTGAATTCGCCCGGCTCCGCGCAGAACTCCGTGACCTTGCCCTGATCGACGATGATCATGCACTGGCCGTCGGCGACGGCGATCACAGAGCCGTTGGAAATGATGTTGTCTGAGCCTCTGGTGTTGCTGCTGCGGCCGGAGGTGCGTTTCTGGCCCTTGACGGCCATGACGTTTTCTGGAAGAGAATCGCAATAGAAATACTCAAGCCACTGATCGGCCATCACGCCGCCGGCAGCGCCGAGTGCCGCTTTGATAAGTCCCATTTGATTACGCTCCTTTTCTTGTCTTGAATGAAGTTGCTATGTGGAAATCTGCCATTGTATTCAGGATACCATAGTTTGACGCGTTCGGCAATCGGTTTGTTCCAATTTCATGAATAATCACAAATTTTCGCAGGAAACCGCGCATGGGCAGAAATGAAAATGTGACCATAGGCAGATTTCCTTGAATTTGATACAATTATATCGAATAAGAGCGTTTGGCGAATTTGTACGCACCCGCGCACATGATCGTAGGGGCCGATGCCCACATCGGCCCGGCAGAATGCGCCATTTTTACGGAAGTCTCCGGCGAATTCGTAACTTCCCAAACGGGCCGACAGAGTCGTCGGCCCCTACGGTGAGCTTTCGATGCATCCGTACCCCGTAGGGGCGGACGACTCTGTCCGCCCGCAGGATGTATCACTTTTTTCGGAAATCTGCGGTGAATTCGTAACTTCCCAGCGGGCCGATGTGTACCGGCAAGCGGCAGACCCACATCCGTAACGCTCCTTCGTCGCGAACGGCTGTGACCGGCATCGACCCCTACAGAGTGCGGCGTAAATTTGCAGAAAGGACGTGAGCCGAACCATGCAGTTTTTGAAGTGTGCCTGTTATCTTGCAGGGCTGGGTATCCTGAGCTTTGTACTTGGGCGGCTCGTTCCGAAGACGTGGTTCGACTATACGCGCTTTCCCTATCGCACGTTTGCGTTTGAGCGGAACGGGAAGCTCTATGAGGCGCTGCGCGTTTCGCGCTGGCAGAGCCGGGTGCCGGATATGAGCAGGCTGTTTTCAAAGCTCATGCCGCCCAAGAAAATGCCCGCCCGTCCGGACGAGCAGACGCTGCTCGTCATGATCCGCGAGACGTGCGCGGCAGAGGCCACGCACACGCTTCTGATGCTGGCCGGACTTGGCGTGATCGTCATCTGGCCGTGCGTATGGGGCGTGATGCTGTATCTGGTCTACGCGATTTTGGGAAATCTGATTTTCATCATCATTCAGCGCTACAACCGCCCGCGCCTTGTCCGGCTTTACGAGCGGAAACGCGCAAAAAGGAGCAAAGAGGCATGAAGGTACTGATCCTCAGCTGCAACACCGGCGGCGGGCACAATTCCTGCGCCAAAGCCATCGGCGCGGAGCTTTTAAATCGCGGGCACACGTATGAGACGGACGACGCGCTTTTATACGTCTCCAAGGGCACGAGCCGCTTTGTGAGCAATTGGCACGTGCGGTTCTACCGCTACTTTCCCAAGCTCTACAATAAAGGCTATCAGTACGCCGAGGAGCACCCCGCGTCGTTTGACGAATCCTCCGCTGCCTGCCGCATTCTGCGGCGCGGGTGCAAGCGGCTGCGCGCAGCGATCCTCGCGGGCGGCTATGACGCGGTCGTATGCGTACACCTGTTCCCGGCGCTGATGCTGACGTTTATCCAGCGGGAGGCTCCCCTGCCCATTAAAACCATGTTCATCGCTACGGACTACACCGCAAGCCCGTCGTGCGACCGGATGCGGCTGGATACCTGCGTGATCCCGGACGCGGCGCTGACGGAGCTGTTCGTGAAAAACGGCGTCAGCCCGGACACGATCGCGCCGCTCGGCATTCCGGTGCGTGCGGAGCTTTATTCCTGCCTGCCGGTGCAGGAGGCGAAAAAGGCCGCCGGGCTTGACCCGTCGCACCGGCATCTATTGATGATGACCGGCAGCATGGGCTGCGGGCCGATGGAGGAACTTACACAGCTGCTTGCAAATTCGCTTCCGACGGAGTATGATGTAACTGTGGCGTGCAGCAGCAACCGTCAGCTCCTGCGGCGCATGGAGCGGAAATTTGAGGACAGGCCCAATATCCACATCCGCGGCTACATCGGAAACGTATCCGCCATAATGGACAGCGCCGATCTGTTCCTGACGAAGCCCGGCGGCATCAGCACGACCGAGGCCATGGTCAAGGGGCTGCCGATGGTGCTGGTCAATGTGGTCGGCGGCTGCGAGACGCCGAATCTGGAATTCTTCGTTTCGCACGGCGGCGCAGCCACGGCCGACACGCCGGAGGCCATCGCTGCGCTCTGCAAACGGCTGCTGGAGCACGACGAGGAGCGCCTGATCATGCGCCAGTCATTGCTCGCCATGCACAAAACCCCCGCTGCGCAGGCCATCTGCGACTGTCTGGAGGCATAAACCGGGCAAGGCGTGGGATTCTAAGGAAAAACAGGGAGGTCACGCGAATATGACGATCGTAACACTGGATAATTTTGAAAAAGAGGTCATGCAGGCTGAAACGCCCGTTGTGGTGGATTTCTGGGCAAGCTGGTGCGGCCCGTGCATGATGCTTGCGCCCGTGATGGAAGCGCTGGAGCCGGAGGTTCCCGGCGTGAAATTCTGCAAGGTCAACGTCGATGACGAGCGCGATCTGGCCATGGAGTTCCAGATCGAGTCCATCCCGACGCTGCTGTGCGTCAAGGGCGGCAAGGCCGTGAAGCGTCTGGTCGGCTTCCGCGAGAAGGACGCGCTCAAGAAGGAGCTGGAGGCGCTGTGAAGGTACGGCTGAACGAGGACAAGGAGGTCGTCGCCCGCATCAAGGAGGGCCTCAAGCGCACCGGCGGCTACTGCCCGTGCAGGCTTGCCCGCACGGAGGAAAACAAGTGTATGTGTGAGGAGTTCCGCAATCAGATCAAGGATCCCGACTTCGAGGGCTACTGCCATTGTATGCTCTACTATAAGGAAAAATAAGCGCCAGCCCGGCGTCCGCGTTGCGGATGCCGGGCTGATTTGCTGCGGGCGGACAGAGTCGTCCACCCCTGCTGGCCGACGAAGAGACAGGGTCTCTTCTCCCGGTCGAACCGCTTGTCAAGCCCCGGTTCGCCCTTTGCCATGATTTTGGCGAAGCGAAAAAGCGCTTTCGGGGTCATGGAGCCGAGCAGCCCCTTCGCAAGCGGCAGCATGGCGCGCAGGCTGAGCCTTTCGCCGGGCCGCTTATAGGGTGTATCTGAAAACTCCCAACGCACCCGGACAGCGGGCCTTTTTGCGGTGCGCCGCGTCATTTTTCCTTGAAATACGTCAGTATTCCTGCGAAAAAATGTCTTGCGCAACGCAAAAATCCCTCGCTGCCGGTCACATCATGAGTTTTCAGATACACCCTAGTAGGGGCGGACGACTCTGTCCGCCCGCAGGAGGCAGTGTTTTTTTGGAAATTTACGTCAAATTTGCAACATTTTGGGCCGACAGAGTCGTCGGCCCCTACAGAAGTCGTGTTAATTACCAACTGCCCCCGGTGCTTTACCGGCCCACGCCCTTCAGCAGGCCTGCTTTCGCCCGCTCAGGCGTGTCGTCGGACTCGTCGTAAGCGTCGTAGGGGGCGGCGGGGTCGTGGACGCGTTTTTTTGAATGGGGGAGCAGAGCTGGTCCTTGCGGGCGAAGGCGAATTCGAAATTGTCCGTCCAGCCGGTCGTAGTGATACCCGGCGTCGATCATGATGGGAACATCGCCCTTCCGATAAAAGAAGATGTTCGCCGCCCACTTCCGGACGCAGGCAACATTCTCGTCGATCCAGCCGGTATTCAGCGGCTTGAAGATCTCCTTGCCCCGGTACATCCTGCTCATTTCCTTCTTCTGAAATTCCGTCGCTTTCCTTGACATACGCTCTCCCAGTTCCGGGCCGTTCCAGAAACAGCCCTGTGTTTTTTCTGTCAGGCACAACGGGTTAGATGCGTCTAACTCATGCGTATACCTAACTGTGCCTCCTGATTCAGTTTAGCACGCGGCTCCGGCAGTTTCAGGCCGGAGCCGCTGCTTTTGCGTGAAATACCGGTCAGCTGCAAAGCTTCTCTGCGGCGGTGCGGGCGAGGGTGATGCAGGTCCGGATCGCAGTTTGGTAATCTGCGGGATCGTTGCAGATGATGCAGAGCAGGAAATCCGTCTGCGGGGTAAAGACGATGCCCACGTCCGCGCAGCACAGGCCGAGCAGATCGCCGGTTTTATGGGCGCACTGCGTGCCTTCCGGCAGGCCCTGCGGGATGCGGTCGTTCACCTGCTGGGCAAGCAGGTGCGCAAGCATCTGCTCCGAGGCCTCCTGCGAAACGCACTGCCGGTTGTAGACCAGCCGTAAAAACGCCGCGCAGTCCTCCGCGCTGACGTAGTTCTGCGTCCCGTTTTCCACGAGCATCAGGCGGTTATAGCGCACGGCGGTGCAGTCGATGGAAGCGGCGAAGCGCTCCACGGCGGCGCGGCCGTCCGCTTCGCTGCCTCCGCCGAGCAGGCAGGTCAGCTCATTTGCGGCGGCATTGTCGCTGACGCTGATCATCTGGCAAATAGCGTCCTCCTGCGCACCGGGCGTCAGGGTCCCGCTGCGCTCCGCGTCATAGACCGCACCCATGATAAACAGCTTGATGAGGCTTGCCGACACCATCTGCGGCGCGTCAGGGTCGATATTTTCCTGCACATGGGCATACGTGCCCTCCTGCAGCCGCTCTGCCCAGATATCCCATTTGTCGCTGCTTCCCTGCAGCTGCTCCCGCAGCGCCTCGGCCAGCGCCGCGTCCTCCGTCAGGGACTGCCTTTGCAGCCTTCTAAAGTAAGCGTCAACGCCGTCGGCGATCCCGGCTGCGATCTTTGCCCGGTACGCATCCGTCGCCATTGCCTCGTCCTCGGACGGGTTGGTCATAAAGCCCATTTCCACGATGGTGACCGGGACCTCGCTGTAATTGATGCCGGTCATGGTGTCCGTCTGCCAGAGCGTCCGCTCGTTCTGCGGCTTGTCAAGCGCTGCGCCAAGCCGCTCGAGCACGCAGTCGGACAGGGCGCGGCTTTTTTCATATAACGCGCCGTTATACGGGTTCGACGGCGTCATACAGATGGTCATGATCCCGCTGGCGGCGGCGCTTTCGCTTGCGTTGGCATGGACGCGGATGAACGCGCCGGCCTGCTGCGTGTTCGCGATCTGCGCGCGCTCGGCATTGGATATGGAAACGTCGTTCTCCGTCCGCGTCATGATGACCGTATAGCCGCGCGCCGTAAGCTCCTGCTGCAAAAGCAGCGAGACGGCCAGATTCAGCTCGTATTCCGGGATCCCGGTCGACACGCCGGTCGTTCCGGCGGAAACGCGCGTTTTCAGCTCCGTGCTTCCCGGGCCGACCGGCTCCTTGCCGTAATCGGCATTCAGCTGGTGTCCGGCGTCAATGACAATACACGGCTTTTCGGTCTGCACGGCCTCCGGCACGGGGGTCTGTGTCTGCACGGGCTCCGCCTCCTCCGGTTCCTTCTCCGGCTGCTCCGGAACGGAAAGCTCCTCCGGCTCGGCGGGCTGAACCTCCTCCGGTGCGGCAGGCTCCGGCCCGGCGGAGATCGTCGTTTCCCCGATCCTGTGCAGTCCGAAAAGCAGACCGCCCGCTGCAAGCAGCACGGCTGCCGCCAGAGCCGCCGCGATGATCTTCTTTTTCATATCCTGATCTCAGACTCCATTTCCAAATTCCTTAATAGTATGATTTTCCGAATTTCCGCTTCTCGTATTCGAGCATGAAGGTCGCGTTATAGAGCTCATCCTCGGATAAGTAGCTGTTCTGGTTCGCGTCAAATACGGATGCATCGATGGACGGGTAGTACCAGTCCTTTTCCGCAAAATACGCGGCGATGTCTTTATTCTTAAAGCGCCGTCCGTGGCGGGCATAGATCTCGTTGCGCGCAAGGCAGAGCTGCTGATGGGAAAGGCCCTCCAGATCCGCCTCGGTCAGCCAGCGCTCCGCGCTCTGCGGGAGAATATACGCACTGACGGGCTGTGTCAGCACATTGTTGCAGGACGCACGCGAAAGGAACGCCGAGGCGAGGTCCTCATAGGCCGACGTATGCAGCATGGAGCTGTCCGGATATTCAAACATGAAGTAATACGCATACAGATCACCCCACGTCTCATAGACGGACATCCGCCTGCCGCTTCCGGTGCAGGTATAGCGGCGGCTGTTTTCCGTCTCCTGCATGGAAGCCTCGTCCACGCGAAAGCCATAGGCAGTGCACAGGCGGCTGCTGCCGGGATCGTCGGCCATGTCGACCGGCGCTTCCCAGACGCGGACGAGCATATCGAGCGTCTGCGCATAATAGCAGTAGATGTTTCCGTTCACGGAGAAGCCGATTGGCGTTTCCACAAATCCCTCCGGCACGGAAAAATACAAATCATAATCGCCGGTCACGACCACCCAGTTCAGCTGACCGGGCTGAAGCTCCAGAATACGATCCGGCTGGTATGCCCCGGCATCCTCCTCCGGCTCCTCCTGCGCGGGTGCTTCCTGTATGGGCGCTTCGGGCGCGGTATCCTGCGGCGCAGGCTGTTCAGGGGTGTCCTGCGGCGCGGCTTCCGCTATGGTTTCCGTATATGCCGGTTCCTGCACGGCATCCTTTTCCCCGCGCAGCTCCAGGATCAGCTTGACCGCCAGCGCCACGCCAACCAGCAGGACCAGGCTTGCAGCCACAGCAAGCAGCACGGTCTTTCCATTGCCCGGCTTTTTCTGTCCGGGTCTGACAGGGCCGCCGGCAGCGCCTCTGCCGCTGTTCATATCCCCATAGTGATAGCTGTCAACCGTCGGCTCGGCGGAACCGAACATATCCTCACCGCTGCCGACAGGCATCCCGCACTTGCCGCAGAAATTCCCCGACGGCGGGAGCTGCGCCCCGCAGTATTTGCAATATCGTTCCATTTCTTTTCCTCCCATTCGTTCTGTCTGTCCCGGCTCTTATAACCGCGGCGTCCCCGCCTGGTTCATGAGGGGAAATTCAGGCGAATCCTACTTATCATTAACTTTAACACGCCGTCCCGGAAAAGTCCACGCCTTTCGGTGAGAAATTCCAGAACTGGTATATCCGCACCAAACCGAAACGCCGCATTCCGGCTTTCATCGGAATGCGGCGCATTTGTTTTCCAGCCGGTCCCCGGCTTTATTTTCGCGTCTCGTCATGGCCCTCGGCGGCGATCATGTGCATGGCGTGCTCCAGCGCACCGATGACGGCGGCAAGGTTTTCCCGCGCGGCCTTCTCGGACCCCGGCAGATTGAGGATCAGGCTGCTGCCGCGCGTTCCGGCCACGGCGCGGCAGAGCATGGGCAAGGAGCATCTGTATGTCTGGGAAATGACGCCCGGCATGGTGCATGAAAACGACGCGGCAGAGCGGCTGCGCAGAATGCCATTACCCGGTCTGTCCGTTTGGGAAATAAAGCGTGCCAAAGACGCACGCTGTAGAGGCGGACGACTCTGTCCGCCCGATGAGCAGCTGCAAATTTGCGCAGCACCGTTGATGCTGCACTGGCGCGGGAGCGCCCCCTGGCTTCCCCTGAGGGCAATGTCATCAACTTAAGACCATAGACGGTTTGTTTTACGCAAAAACCGTTGA
>OKST01000214.1_pt1 | contig 52619 bp, 52 predicted proteins | sample 1606341 | NCBI WGS metagenome assembly OKST01 (sample SAMEA3879563, study PRJEB24766) | human gut metagenome | biome: human-associated habitat; feature: feces | place: USA | collected 1985/1987 | reverse complement strand
TGCCGCAGTTTATGCGTACCGGGCAATGGTTCGGGGTCTGTAACATCAAGCGCGGCATAAGCAATATGACCGCTGCTCAGCGCATCATAAAGCGCTTCCGTATCCACAATTTTGCCTCTGGCAATATTAATAAAACGCGCACCCTGCTTCATTGCTTCAAACTGCTTTTTGCCAAACATGCCTTCCGTTTCATTGGTAAGCGGCACTGTAACCAGTACAAAATCAGAAGTTTGCAGCAGTTCTTCAAAGCTTACATACGCAGCACCCAATGCGGCATCATCACTGCGGCGGTGCCGGTTATGGTAAATAACGCGCATATCGCTTGCCAAAGCACGTTTTACCACCCTGCTGCCTATATCGCCCATGCCTACAATACCCAAAGTTTTGCCTGCAAGGTCAACTCCAAAGCCAAGGCCCTTGCGCTCGCCCCATTTGCCGCTTGCAACATGCTGCCAGCCGCGCGCTATTTTGCGCGCACTGTCAATTATAAGCCCGTAAGCCAAATCTGCCACGGCAGGAGAAAGCACGCGCGGAGTATTGCCAACACGTATGCCGCGGGCATTGCATTCCGCAACGTCAATATTATCGTAACCCACGGAAGCCTGCGCAATTACTTTTAAATTAGGCGCTTTGTCAAGCAATGCACCGTTAATTTTTATATTGCCAATAGAATATAAAGCATCTGCCTGTGCCAGCCAGCCGTCAAAAATATCTGCCGGAGTGCGGCCGCCTTCCTTCCACGCCAAAAGATTGGTATTAGCGTCAAGCAGGTCATACGCCGTTTTACGCAGTTTGCCGCTGGTAACAACAGTCATGTTTTTTAATTCTGCCATACTTTCACGTTCCTTACTTATTTAAAGGCACAATCTCCAGCCAGTAGTTATCCGGGTCGGTAATAAAATAAATGCCCATTGCCGGATTTTCATAAACAATGCAGCCCATTTCTTTATGTTTGGCATGTGCAGCTTCGTAATCATCAACGCCAAAAGCGAGATGGAATTCGTTTTCGCCTAAATTATAGGGTTCTTTGCGGTCACGCAGCCAGGTCAGTTCAAGCTGATGCGGAGTCTGCCCGTCGCCAAGATACACAAGAATAAAGCTGCCGTCCTCTGCATTCATTCTTTTAACTTCTTTCAGCCCAAGCGCTTTTTCATAAAACGCCAGGCTTTTTTCTAAATCGAGCACGTTAAAATTATTGTGTATAAACTTAAAATTCATTATACCCTCCTCAAGTATTTAAAAAAATTTGTTTTACAAGCAGTATCGCCATTGCCGCTGCCGCAACAACCTTGCCTATAATCGCAATAAATTGCAGCTTTGCCGCCTTCCACGCCAGTTCAAACGCATCGTCGCAGTCCATCGTTTGCGAATACTCGTAAACAAACGCCATTACAAACGAACCCATGGCGCCGCCGAGCACGCTGCCGAACACAGGGAACACGCCCGTGCCGAGCACTGCACCGATAAACGTGCCGATGCCGATAAGCCCTACCACGCTCCACGGCAATTTATGCCTGCGGATACCGAAAAACGATACTATAAATTCCCATAATTCACCAAAAACATAAATCAGCACCAATGCAGACAAAATACGTCCGTCAAAATATTTTGCTTCATCAAAACAGGCAAATCCTATCCCTGCCAAAAGCATCAGCGTATTGCCGGGCAGCCCAACCAGAGTTAAAAGCGGCCCCACGATAACGATAAAGGCTGCTGCCAATGCTTCCAAGAAATATTCCATACCCTGCCTCCTTATGTTAATTACTGCCAATATTATAACATAATCCGCACTGCTTTATTTGTAACTTTTGTGAATTATTGTTTTTAATCTGCCAAAATGATAAAATAATTATAAATAACCATGTTAAAAGGAGCTTATATGGAACAAATTATTGAAATTTTAACACCGTGGGCAAAGCCGTTTCTGGTTTTCTGCGGTTTTATGCTGATAAGATATCTTTACCGTACCGTAATTCTACGCTTTTTGCAGCTTTTAAACAACAAAATGTCTTTTGAATACGGCGGCGATATTTTAGACGCTTTTGCCAAACCAATACATATTTTTCTTTTTATCCTAGGCGTTTATGCTGCCTTAAACTGCTCGCCAATTACTTTTGTTACCGACCATCCGGCAATTGATAAATTCCTGCGCAGCAGCTTTATTATCGCCATCTTTTGGGGCATTTACAATATCAGCGACATTACGCACGGCATTGCGCTGAAAATTTTAACACGCGCCGAAATTAATATTGAAGATTCTCTTGCCAACATTCTTTCCACAATGTTCCGCATTCTAATTGTTGTTATTGCCACCTTAATGATTGCCAAGGAATGGAATTACGACATGAGCGGCCTTCTGGCAAGTTTAAGTATCGGCTCTTTAGCACTTGCCTTTGCCGCCAAAGATGCTTTGGCAAACGTATTCGGCAGTTTTGTAATTATTGTCGACAAACCCTTTAAAGTAGGCGACTGGATTTCTGCCAACGGCGTGGAAGGCACCGTTGAAAAAATTACTTTCCGCAGTACCTGCATACGCACTTTTCCGCAGGAACTTGTGTATGTTCCAAACTCGCTGCTTTCCAACACGCCAATTATTAACTACACCAAGCGCGAAAAACGCCGCATTGAGTTTTTGCTGGGCGTTACCTACGATACAACGCATGACCAGATGCAAAAACTGGTAGAAAATATACGCACCTACCTTACAAACAGCGAGCTTGTTTACAGCGACACGGTTATGGTTTACTTCCGCGATTATGCAGACAGCAGCCTGAATATTTTTATTGTATGTTACACCAAAGCCAGCGATACCAAAGGCTTTTTGGCTGCCCGCGAGCAGATTAACCTTGATATCATGAAAATACTGGAAGAAAACGGCGCTTCCTGTGCCTTCCCAAGCACCAGCGTTTATTTTGAAACGCCGCTTAAAACCGAAACCAAAAACAACTGAATACAGAAATAAAAAGGCAGCTTTTAAAGCTGCCTTTTTATTTTTGTCCGTCATTGCTTTCACGAAACATTTAAAAATTATTTTAAGCGTATTTAAAATTAATTTTTATCGCTGAACAAGTCATTTTCATTTTGTTCGGGCATCTTCAAATCTGTTTTAAAACTTTCTGCCTCATAAAGTTTTTTATTAATTACACGGCTGCGGCGTTCGGCGGCTTCAATATGCCCGCTTGCTTCCTGCAATTTTTTGCGTGTTTTGTCAAGCAGCGCTGCAAACACGGCAAAATCCTGCTTAACGCCTGCAATAATGCGCCATACTTCACCGGTACGTTTTTCTATGGCCAAAGTGCGGAATCCAACCTGTAAGCTGTTTAAAAGTGCCGCCAGAGTTGTAGGCCCTGCAACGCAGACACGGTATTTGCGCTGCAGTTCTTCCAGCAGCCCGGTAATGTTTACCGCTTCAGCAAAAAGCCCTTCTGTCGGCAGATACATAACCGCAAAATCAGTGCTGTAAGGCGGGCAGATATATTTACTGTTAATATCGGCAGCTTCGCTTTTAAAACGTTTTTCAAGCTGCTTTAACGCTGTTTCCGCCGCTGCGGCATCGGCATTTTCACGCGCCGCCAAAAGCCTCTGGTAATCTTCCTGCGGAAACTTGGCATCCACCGGCAGCCATACGGTCTGTTCGCTTTTTCCCGGCAATTTAAGGGCAAATTCAACCCGCTCGAAAGCGCCCGGCTTTACGGCAACATTTTCGGCATACTGCTCCGGCGCCAGCATATCCTGCAAAAGTATTTTCAGCTGCATTTCGCCCCAGATGCCGCGGTTTTTAACATTGCTTAAAATACGTTTTAAATCGCCTATTCCGCCGGCAAGGCTCTGCATTTCACCAAGCCCGCGGTGTACTTCTTCAAGCCTGCGGCTTACAAGGCTGAAGCTTTCGCCAAGCCTGCGTTCCAAAGTAGAATTTAACTTTTCATCTACAATAATACGTATCTGCTCTAAATTTTTTTCGGTGCTCTCGCCTATTTTGTCAAAACGCTTGTCCAGCTGTTCCGACAAGCGGTCTGCCGCAGACTGGTTTTCCATACGCGCCGCACGGGCAAGAGTTGCCTGTTCGCTGCGCAGGTCACGCAGTCCTTCATACATGCGCCGTTCGGTTGCCTCAAAATGCCGCACAAGTTCAGCGAGGTCTTTTTCATCAACAGCACCGGCACGGCTGCGGTACAGCATAAAAATTACCGCCAGCTGTAAAATTATTATAAACACAAGTATTATTACAGTAAAATCCATAACGCACCTGCCTTTTTGCAATCTTAATTTATAATACACTATTTTATTACACTGTGCCAGCATAATTTCGCGGCCTGTTTTTACGCCAAAACTATTTTTTATCTTTTTTTACAAAATTTTATACTGCCAGGCAGGATTTTATATTTATTTAGCGAAGTTATAATCAATCAAACGATTGATTAATCTAATTCCATTTTCGGGAGGATTGTTATAAATGAAAAATTTTATGGAAAACCTGCACTTAACCAAAAAGCAGTGGTATTATCTCGGCGCAGTTTTGGGCGTTTGTTTAATTTATTTTGCTTTTACTCATTTTAAAGGCAGCGAAGCTCCGCAAAAAACAATTCCTTATGTGCGCACGGTTACGGTAGGAACACAAACCGGCAGCAATTATGATGTTTACCCGGGTGAAGTACGCGGACGTTATGAAAGCAATCTTGCTTTTCAGGTTACCGGCAAAATAATCAGGCGCCAGGCCAACCTTGGCGATACTGTAAAAGCCGGTGACGTTTTAATGGAAATCGACCCGCGCGACGTTAACGAAAGTGTTAATTCCGCAAGAGCCGCCGTAAGCGCCGCTTCGGCAAACTTTCTGCTTGCATCTGATAACGCCCAGCGTTACAGGACTTTATATACGCAGGGCGCCGTAAGCAAAGCTACGCTTGACCAGTACAACACACAGCTTGAAGCGCAGCAGGCGGCGCTAAATCAGGCCAAAGCACAATATCAGGCGGCACTGAACCAGCTTAATTACACGCGCTTAACAAGCGACCACGACGGTGTTGTATCCTCCGTTACCGGCGAAGTTGGGCAGGTTGCTGCTGCCGGTACGCCTGTAATAACCGTTGTGCAGTCCGGCGAAAAAGAAGTGCATATTTATATTCCAGAAAATAAACTTGCTTCAATTCACCCCGGACAGAGCGCAGTTATAGATTTCTGGGCGCTGCAAAACGTTACTGCCGAAGGGCAGATAAGAGAAATTGCGCCGATGGCAGACCCTGCCACCCGTACGTACGAGGTAAAAGTAAGCATTAACAATATGCCGCCGCAGGCAAAGCTCGGCATGACGGCCAAAGTAAATTTCTCCGGCGGCAGTTCTGATATTGTAACTCTCCCGAAATCTGCAATTTACCAAACCGAAAACACGCCTCAGGTATGGATAGTAAAAGATAACCATGTAACCCTTGTGCCGGTAGAAATTGCCGGTTACGAAAACAACAGCGTTAAAATTAAAAGCGGCCTGCAAAAAGGCGACATAGTAGTAACAGGCGGTACAACAAAATTATCTGCCAATCAGGAAGTGCGGCTGGAAGGTGAGGAATAATGAAAAACGGCAATCTCGCTTCATGGTCTATTGAACATAAACAGATAATTTACTTTTTCATGTTTCTTTGCCTTGTTGCCGGTATTTATTCCTATAACATTCTCGGACGCTCGGAAGACCCGGTATATACGGTTAAGCAAATGGTTATATCGGCTGCATGGCCCGGCGCAACAGCCAAAGAAATGGAAATGCAGGTTACAGATAAAATTGAAAAAGAAGCCCAGACCCTGCCGGATATTGATTACGTTACAAGTTATTCGCGCCCGGGGCAGTGCGTTGTTAACGTTTACCTTAAAGAGCATGTTCCAACCGATAAGGTACGCAGCCACTGGCTGGAACTGCGCAATATTGTAAACGATATTAAAACCGACCTGCCGGAAGGCGTTTACGGGCCTTATTTTAACGACCGTTTCGACGATGTATACGGCAATATATACGCAATCACCTCCGAAAGCTTTGGTTACGAGGATATGCGTAAAGAAGCCGAAGAAATTAAACGCATTTTTTATACCGTGCCCGACGTAAAAAAAGTTGAACTTATCGGCGTGCAGCCGGAAAAAATTTATCTGGAAGTATCCAACGATAAACTTTCGCAGCTTGGCATTTCGCTTGATACCCTTGCAAGCGCCATAAAATCGCAGTCCGCAATTGTGCCCGCAGGTATGGCAGAAAGCACAGACAACAACGTTTACCTGCGCCTTACCGGCTTGCCGGATACACTTAAAGAAATCGGCAACATCCCGGTTAATGCCAACGGGCGCATTTTCCGCCTTGATGACATTGCCAAAGTTACCCGCGGTTATGCCGACCCTCCCGAACCCAAAATTTATTTTAACGGACAGCCTGCCATCGGCATTTCCATTTCCATGGAAGACGGCGGCAATAATATCCGCCTAGGCGAAAACCTTGCCAAAACCGTAGCGCAAATAGAAAGCAGGCTGCCGCTGGGATTTGAACTGCACCAGGTAGCCAATCAGCCGAAAGTTGTTAAAAACTCTATCGACGAATTTACCCAGAGCTTAAAGGAAGCCGTTATTATAGTTCTGGCAGTAAGCCTGTTCAGCCTTGGCAAACGCTGCGGCTATGTTATTTCCGTATGTATTCCGCTTGTGTTGCTCGGCACTTTTATCGGCATGTACGCACTTGGCATAGACCTGCACAAAGTATCGCTCGGAGCTTTAATTGTGGCCCTTGGCATGCTGGTTGATGATGCCATTGTTGTTGTGGAACTGATGGAAATAAAACTTGCCGAAGGCTGGGAACGCAAACGCGCGGCGGCTTATGCTTTTGAAACCTGCGCTTTTCCGCTTTTAACCGGTACAATTATTACCTGCGTAGGTTTTACGCCAATATATTTTTCGCGCGGCAGCGTTGGCGAATTTGCAGGCAGCCTGTTTACCGTTATCAGCCTGGCGCTGATGCTTTCATGGGTTGTATCGGCAACGGTAGCGCCTGTATTGGGTTACGAATGGGTTCACCCGAAAAAAATTGCCGAAGGCAGCGCATACACTACTCCGTTTTACCAAAAATTCCGCAGCCTGCTTACATGGTCGCTGGCACACCGTTTAACGGTAATTGCTGTAACCATAGGCATTTTCTTCGGCTCGCTCTTTTTAAGCAAATTCATCAACAAAGAGTTCTTCCCTCCTTCCGTACGCCCGGAACTTTTAACCGAACTTAACCTGCCGGAAGGCACGAGCATTAAAACAACGGAAGAAATTGCCCTTAAAATTACATCCGAAATTAAAGATGACCCCGATATTGCAAGTGTAGCTACCTATATCGGCGAAAGCGCACCGCGTTTTGTGCTTGTTGCAGAGCCCGTACAGCCGCGCGAAAATTACGCACAGCTTGTCATTCTGGCAAAAGACGTAAAAGCCAAAGAACGTGTTTCGCAAAAAGTTTCCGCACTTATTAACCAAAAATATCCGGAGGTTTTAACTTACAGCAAATCCATCTCCCTTGGGCCTCCGTCCGAATATCCGGTTATGCTGCGTGTTTCCGCACCGACTGATGAGCTTGCCAAAAGGTATGCACAAAAAGTGCGCGAAGAAATGGAAAAACATCCTGCTGTTATCATGACCAGATTTAACTGGATGGAAAAAACGGGCGCGTTAAAAGTAGAAATTGACAACGACAAGCTGCGCCAGATGGGTATTGACCGCCAGACTGTATCCATGGCCTTGCAGGCAGAACTTTCCGGCTACACCGTAGCACAGTATTACGAAGGCAACCAGGCTATTGATATTGTTTTCCGCCTGCCGGAAAGCGACCGTGAAAAACTTTCAGATTTAAGAATGCTGACCATACCGACGCCTGGAGGCAGCGTATCTTTGGAACAGGTGGCAAATATCAGCTACGAAGCCGAGGACAATATGATCTGGCGGCGCAACCTTTTGCCGACAGTTACTGTTAATGCCGGTATCAGCGAAGGCTATACCGATAACGATGTTGCCCAGCAAATTTATGATTCCCTTGCGCCTCTGCGCGAAGAACTTCCGCCTGGTGTCGCCATCGATATCGGCGGGCCTTTGGAAAACAGCAATAAAGCACTTAACTATTTAATAGAACCGGTGCCTGCCATGTTTATCGTTATGATAATACTGCTGATTATGCAGCTTAAAGATGTGCGCAAAATGATTGTAATTGCCTGCACGGCGCCAATGGGCGTTATAGGCGTTATGATTGGCCTTTTGCTGTTCGGTTCATCGCTTGGTTTTTTAGCGGAACTTGGTATTTTGGCACTGACGGGTATTATCATACGCAATTCGGTTGTACTGCTCGACCAGATTGACCAGCATCTCGAAGCAGGCATGCCGCCTTATGAAGCAGTTTTGGAATCCGCCATAGTGCGTTTCCGCCCCATTATGCTCGCGGCTCTTACAACGGTGCTTGGCCTTGTGCCAATGTTTACCAATCCGTTTTGGGAATCCATGGCAGTAGCAATTGCCTGCGGGCTGACAGGAGCAACCCTGCTGACGCTTGTTGTACTGCCTGTAATTTATTCTTTAATGTTTAAAATAACAAAACCCTGAAATTATAAAGGAGCACTGTACTTATAAGGTATAGTGCTCCTGTTTTATTATTTATAGCTTTATTCACGGCATCGGCTGATACTGTTTCAGCAATACAAAATGCTGTGGCTCCTCCGTTTACGGTCAGGCTTCGCAGCTGACCTTCCGAAGAAAATTTGCTTGATTGCAGCCGCCACAGTTTTGTTTATTGCTTTACAGCACCAGCTGATGCCGCTTTCTATTTAATTTAAACTTTATAATTAACCTGTCATTTATTTTCCGGCAAAGCAGCCAGTGCACGCATGGCAAGAGCATAACCCATAAAGCCGAGCCCGCAAATCTGCCCCAGGCAGGCAGGCGCTGTTACAGATTTATGGCGGAACTCCTCACGCGCATGCACATTGCTTAAATGCACCTCAATGGCAGGCAGCGCCACGCCTTTTAAGGCATCCAAAATTGCCACGCTGTAATGGGTATATGCGGCAGGGTTAATAACAATGCCGTCATATTTTCCGTATGCGTCCTGAATAAAACCTACCAGTTCACCTTCATAATTGCTCTGGCAGATTTTAACATTAACCCCGATTTCTTCTGCCTGCTGCAAAATAAAAGCACACAAATCGGCATAATCTTTGGCGCCATATACGTTTTTTTCGCGGATGCCCAGCAAATTGATGTTAGGCCCGTTAATTACCAAAATATTTTTCATTTTTTCATCTCCCCGGCAATTTTTACAAGCTGGCTCAACACATTTTCTATGCTGTCTGCATTTTTTACAATGTAAGCGGCATATTTTCTGTAAAGCTCTATTCTTTCGTCGTAAAGCTCATAAACACGCTGCGTTCCGGCTGCCAAAAGCGGCCGCGTTTTAATTTCAACATCATTTACAATAGCGTCCGCCGGTCGGTCTATAAAAACTATAATGCCGTTTTTGGCATAAGCAGCCATACTTGCCGCTTTTTTTACAACTCCGCCGCCTGCCGCAATAACGCAGTTTTCTTTACACGCCAAAAATTCAGCAGTCCGCTGCTCAGCTTCGCGGAAAACTTCTTCGCCCCGGGCAAAAAACTCTTTAATGCTGTAAGGCTCCCGCTGCTCCAAAACGTCGTCGGCGTCATAAAATTCCATTTTAAGCTTTGCTGCCAAAAGTTTGCCCAGCGTTGTTTTTCCGCAGCCGGGCATACCAATTAAAACTATATTTTTCATTATTTTTCTGCCAGCCTCTGCATAATTTTCACTGCCAAATCCGTACCCAGTTTGCGCTGCTGCCAAATTTCCTGCGCTGCCACGGCCTGCGCTGCCAGCATTAAAAGCCCGTTTACGGCTGTTTTTCCGCAAGTGCGTGCCATACGTAAAAACTCGGTTTCAACAGGGTTATAAATTAAATCTGCCGCCGCGCCGAAATTTTTAATAACAGCTTCCGTTACGGGGCTTACCCCTGTTTTGGGGTACATTCCCACCGGCGTGCAGTTAATAATAATATCGCCCGTTTCTCCGGCAAGTTCCTCATAACTCAAACAACGCGTTTTGATATTTCCACAGATTTCTACAACCTGCTGCGGAATTGCCTGCGGATTTCTTGACACCAGCAAAATTTCCTTTGCACTGCTTTTTGCAAGGTACTGCACCACTGCGCGCGAAGCGCCGCCAATGCCGAGCACGGCTGCTTTTTTGCCTTCTGTTTTAATGCCATAATATTCCAGCATCATGCCAAAACCGAGCCAGTCGGTATTATATCCGCAGCTTTTGCCGTTACTAAAGCTAATGGTATTTACGGCGCCAATGGCTGCTGCTTCATCGGAGATACTGTCCAGAAACGGCATGACTTCTATTTTATGCGGAATAGTTACATTAACGCCTGTATAGCTTTGCGCCAGTTCCGGCACAGCTGTTTTTAATGCTTCTGCCGGAAGTTCCAGCAATTTATAATCCGCAGCAATACCCAGTTCTTCAAAAATCATTCCGTGTATTTGCGGCGACAGGCTGTGCCCGAGTTTTGCTCCCAATAAGCCAAAATGCTGCATCACAATCTCTCCCGTCCCATATCGCTGCGGTAGTTGCCTAAAATTTTAAAATACGCGCAGTTATCTTTCAGCATACGCACTGTTTCCTGCACATTGGTATCGGCAAGGTTGCCCACCAAATCAATATGAAAAAAATATTCCCACGACTTACCCTCAATCGGGCGCGATTCCAAATTGGTAAGGTTTAAGCCGCTGTGGTAAAAATACCCCAATACACGGTACAGCGAGCCGGGCTCATGCTTAACTGCTATTACAAGCGTAATTTTATCGGCATCGGCACTGTGCTCCGCTTCATTGGCAATGATGATAAAACGCGTGGTATTATTGCCATTATAGTTAATATTTGCAGCCAAAATCTCCAAACCGTACAACTCGGCAGCCTGTTTGCCTGCAACAGCTGCTTTATGAAGGCTGCCGCTTTCTTTAACGGCTTCTGCGCTTTTAGACGTGCTGTAATACGGAATTAATTTCATCTGCGGATATTCCGCAAAAAAATCCTTGCACTGGGCAAACCCCTGCGGGTGCGAATACACCTCGGTAATTCCGCTGAGAACAGCCCCCGGCAAAGCCATTAAATTATGCTCTATCTTCACGCATTTTTCACCGGCAATATGGCAGTCATAGCGGCGCACAAGGTCATAAACTTCCGTAATGCCGCCGGTAGAAGAATTTTCAACCGGCAGGACACCATAACGGATTTCGCCGTTTTTTACGGCTTTTACCACGTCTTCAAACACGGAATAGTAATGCCTGTTAATATTCTTTCCTGCAAAATATTCTTCCATAGCTTTATGGCTGTAAGAACCTTCCACGCCAAAACAGCCTACTTCAAGCGACACCGTTTCTACCGGTTCAGCACTTATCTGCTGTTCTTCCAATTTGCGGGCAATGGCCATAATTTCTTCCATCAATCCAGCTACTGCCGGAGCGTAATTTTTGTTGCGGAGCTTGCCCTGTGCTTTTTCTATTACCTTCAGCTCTCTTGCCCTGTCGCGAACAGGCAGGTTATTTTGCTTTTTATATTCGGCAACCCGCAGCACTGCCTGCAAACGCCGTTCAAAAGCGTTTATTAAATTACTGTCTGCTTCGTCTATTTCCCGGCGGATGGCTTCCAAATCAAGTTTTTCTGTCATTTCAATTCTCTCCTGCCAGCAGCATATCTAAAATCACCCAGGCGGCAACACCTTCAATTACAGGCACGGCACGCTGCACAATGCAGGGGTCATGCCTGCCTGTAATTACCAGTTCCGTATTGCTTTCCGCACTTAAATCAACCGTTTTCTGCACTTTGGCAATGCTTGGCGTAGGCTTTACGGCTGCTTTAAACAGCACCGGCATGCCGTTGGTAATACCGCCGGTAATGCCGCCGTTGTTATTGGTGTAGGTTTTTACCACGCCATTATCATAATACATCTGGTCATTGGCTTCGCTGCCCGGCATCTGTGCCAGCGCAAACCCTTTGCCAAACTCTATGCCTTTAACAGCAGGCACACTGAACAAAGCGTGTGCCAAACGGCTTTCCAGCGAATCGAAAAACGGCGCGCCGATACCGGCAGGCAAGTTTATTGCCATGCACTCAATTACGCCGCCAACCGAATCACAGCTTTGTTTGGCAGATAAAATCAGCTGCTGCATTTCGTTTCCGGCAGCGTCATCCAGCACCGGAAAAATTTTCTGTGCCAATTCCGAAAAAGTATCCGCACTTACGCCAAGCGGATTAAACGGCGTATCTTTTACGCCTGCAACTGCCGCTATATGCGCGCCAACGTAAATGCCACGCTGTGCCAAAATTTGCTTGGCTACGGCACCCATAAAAACCAAAGGAGCAGTCAATCTTCCGGAAAAATGCCCGCCGCCGCGGTAATCATTAAAGCCGTTATATTTTACTTTGCCGCTGTAATCAGCATGCCCCGGCCGCATTACATTTTTAAGTTTGCTGTAATCGCCGCTGTGCTGGTCGCTGTTGGGTATTAAAACACATAACGGCGTACCTGTTGTTCTGCCTTCAAAAAAACCGCTTTCAATTATAAAAGCATCTTTCTCGTTCCGCGCTGTTGCAAGCGGGCTTTTGCCCGGCGCACGGCGCTGCATTTCTTTTTTTACAGCGTCAAGGTCTATTGCAAATCCCGGCGGCAAACCGTCTATTACGCAGCCTATGCCAAGCCCGTGCGATTCACCGAAAATAGTAAGTTTAATTTTTTCACCCAAAGTTGCCGTCATAAATTTTCTCCCTGCTCATATTTGCCGCCCAAGCAGGAAAAATCCTGCCAAAAGGTGGGATATGATTTTTTTACGCTTTCGCTTCCTTCAATAATTACCGGCTCACGGCAGACAAGGCTTGCCACTGCCATGCTCATGGCTATGCGGTGGTCGTTCCATGCAGAAACAACTCCGCCGCGCAGCCCTTCCGGCTTGCCGTGAACGATAAGGCTTTCGGCTTTTTCTTCAATATCTGCGCCTAACTTATTAAGTTCTTCACTAATGACGTGCAGGCGGTCACATTCTTTAATGCGCAAACGCCCGGCGTTAATAATTTCCGTAGTTCCTTCCGCCACAGCAGCAGCCACGGTCAGCACCGGAATTATGTCCGGGCAGTCGGCGGCATCAATAACAGTACCGTGCAGGCGGCTTGTTCCTGCCAAAAGCCCGCCGTCAGCTGCGGATATTTTGCCGCCCATAGCCTGCAAAATATCTTTTACTGCCCTGTCGCCCTGCAAAGAAGCTGCTTCCGCGCCGGCGCAGATAACATTTCCGTTAAGGCACCCGGCAGCAAGCCAGAACGCACCCTGCGACCAGTCGCCTTCTACAACGGCATTGCGGCCTTGATATTTTTGCCCGCCGGGTACGGTAAATGTTTTATAATTATTGTTTACAACCTTTATGCCGTATTTTTTTAATGCGGCAAGCGTTAAATCAACATAACTCTGAGATTCCAGCGGCGTGGTAATAATAATTTCCGAATCACCTTCAAGCAGCGGCAGCGCAAACAGCAAACCGCTGATAAACTGCGAACTTACATTGCCGGGCAAAGTAAATTTGCCGCTGTGCAGCCTGCCTTCAACAGTTACTGGCAATCCCTGTGCCGGTGCGTATTTAACGCCCTGCATATCAAAAATATCATAATACGGTTTCAGCGGACGTTCTCCCAAGCGCCCCGCGCCCGTAAAAGTAAAAGGCGCTCCGCACAACGCGCCAAGCGGCAGCAAAAAGCGCAGGGTAGAACCTGATTCACCGCAGTCACATTCATCACCAGCAGCTTTTACCGTGCCTTCACCGTAAATTTTAACGGCACTGCGCCCTTTAAACCGGCTTGCTGTAAGTTCCGACTGTACACCAAGCGCTTTTAAACAGCGCAGTGTTGCCTTTATATCATCCGACATGCTTATATTGTCTATAACGCTTATGCCCTGTGCCAGCGCGGCGCAGATAATTTCGCGGTGCCCCATGCTTTTGGAAGAAGGCACATTTACAGTTCCGTTTAACGCTCCCGGATATATTTTAACTTTAGCCATCTTTAACTCCGTTTAATATATTCAGGCAAATCCTGCCAGTTTGTTTTCTGCAAAAAGCTCGTACCTATATTTTTTAAAATAACAAGTGTAATGCTGCTGCCGCTTTTCTTTTTATCCATACCGGCAGCCTTCAAAAGTTCTTCATTGCCGTAATCAGCATCAACAGGCAAATTATATTTTTTCAGCACATCATAAATTGCTGCCGCAGTTTCCTGCTCAGTCAGCCCAAGCCGTTCCGTCTGCCTTGTTAACAGCAGCATGCCTATGCCAACAGCCTCGCCATGGGTAAAGCTTTCATAATTGCTGCATTTTTCCACCGCGTGCCCTATGGTATGCCCAAAATTAAGCACCATACGCTCGCCGGTATCAAACTCGTCATGCTCCACAATTTCTGCTTTTATTGCGCAGCAGCGTTCCACAATGCCGCCGATGTTTTCCAAAAGTTCATCATCGTCACGCATGGCGGCAATTTTTTCAAACAAAGCCCTGTCGCGTATGCAGCCATACTTAATTGCTTCCGCAAGCCCGTCGTGCAAAAAGCGCACCGGCAAAGTTTTTAAAAGCATAGTATCAATAAGCACCAGCTTAGGCTGATAAAAATTGCCTACAAGGTTCTTGCCGGCAGGCAAATCAACCGCTACTTTGCCGCCCACACTGCTGTCAATCTGTGCCAAAAGCGATGTAGGAATCTGCACATAATCAACGCCGCGCAGAAATGTTGCCGCCGCAAAGCCGCCAAGGTCACCCGTAACACCGCCGCCAAGCGCAACTACAAGGTCGCTGCGGGTAATGCCTGCTTCCGCAAGCCTGTCATAAATTCTGGCAAGTTCAGCTAAGCATTTGCTTTTTTCCCCGGCAGGAAAAACTATGCGCGTTACTTTAAAGCCGCTGCCTGCAAGCGCTGCCTGCAAACGTTCTCCATAAAGCGCATCAACATTGCTGTCGCTGATAACGGCAGCGCGCTGCGCCTTGCTGATGCTGCGGATTTTTTCTCCGGCAGTGTCCAAAAGCCCGGCGGCAATTTCTATATTATAGGATTTTGCACCCAAATTTACCCTGATAATGCTCATAAAACAATTTCCTTCCTGTGGCAGGCTGCCTTTTGCAAAAACTCCTGCAAACCTTCACGGTTATTTTCGTTAATCAACTTCTGCAGCGTTTCAATTTGCATTCTAAAATTTTCCAGTTCGCTTAAAACATTTTCACGGTTTTCCAAAAACAAATCGCTCCACAAACCTGCATTAATATCGGCAATGCGCGTTACATCACGGAAACCGCCGCCAATAAACCGGCAGCTTAGCCCGCTGAACCTGTCGCTGTTAATAAGCGCCGCCGCAGCTGCATGCGGCAGATTGCTGGTATAGGCAATAATTTTATCGTGGCTTTCAGGCGTTATTTCTTCCACATGTCCACAGCCAAGGCAAAGCGCAAAATTTTTCAGCCAGTTAACTGCCGCTTTACTGTTTGCAGATGTAGGAACAACAATGTAATTGGCCCCGTTAAAAATTTCTGCCTGCGACATATCATAACCATTGCCCTGGCGCCCAGCCATCGGGTGGCCGGAAATAAATTCCGCACCCTCCGGCACAAGCCGCTGCGCCTCATAAGGCAGGCTGCCCTTTCTGCCAGATACATCCGTTATTACTGCGCCCTTTTTTATAAACGGCGCTGCCTGCCGCAAAAATTCCGTAACCGCCTTGGGGTAGATGCAGCAGATTATTACATCTGCCTCAGCCAGATAAGCCCCGGCATTTTCATAGGCGTGGTCTATAACTCCGTCTGCAAGCGCCTGCTGCAAAACATTTTTATTAACATCAACGCCGGTAATGTTTTTTACGCCCAGCCGCCTTAACGCTTTGGCATAAGAACCTCCTATCAGCCCCATGCCGATAATGGCAAAGCATTGTTCCTGCAATTTGCTGCAAAAGCCTGCGTCCACTAAAGTCACTCCTTCTATCCTTCCATACTACCAATTATACTGCATTTTACAGTTCTCTGCCCACAATCTTGGCAATGCCGCTCAGTTCACCCATCAAACGTGCGAAACGTTCCGGTTTAAGCGACTGCGCGCCGTCGCACAAAGCGTGTTCCGGGTCATTGTGTACTTCAATTATTAAACCGTCTGCTCCTGCTGCAACGGCAGCTTTTGCCATCGGCTCAACCATCCACCACAAACCTGCTGCATGGCTCGGGTCTACAATAACCGGCAGATGGCTTGATTTTTTAACTGCGGGAATCGCACTTAAATCAAGCGTGTTGCGGGTATAGGTTTCAAATGTGCGGATGCCGCGCTCACACAAAATTACGTTATCGTTGCCGCCGGCCATAATGTATTCCGCTGCCATCAGCCATTCTTCGATAGTTGCGGAAAGACCGCGTTTTAACAGCACCGGCACATTGGTTCTGCCAAGTTCTTTTAAAAGTTCAAAGTTCTGCATATTGCGTGCGCCAACCTGAATCAAATCAACGTCTTCAACAAAGCGTTCCAGCATTCTGGCGGACATAATTTCCGTTACAATCGGCAGCCCGGTTTCTTTACGTGCTATTTTTAAAAGGTCAAGCCCTTCTTCTTTTAATCCCTGGAAAGAATATGGCGATGTACGCGGTTTGAAAGCACCGCCGCGCAGCAATGCTGCACCGGCAAGTTTTACGGATTTGGCAACGCCGACAATCTGCTTTTCATTTTCAACTGAGCACGGGCCGGCAATAACCGCCAGTTTGCGTCCGCCTATTTTTACGCCGCTTACGTCAATAACGCTGTCTTCCGGGTGAAAGCTGCGGTTGGCACGTTTAAAAGGTTCCTGAACGCGCATTACCTTATCGACGCATTCGTTAACCTTCAACATGTTCATATCCAGCGCGCTGGTATCGCCGATAACGCCTAAAATAGTCTGGCCGCTGCCGACAATTTCATTAATCTGATAGCCTCTGCCTTCAAGATTTTCCTTAATTTTTTTCCATTCCTGTTCCGGCGTGCCGGGTTTCATTACAATTACCATATTTCTCTCCCCTTTAATAATATTTGAATTTTTGATTAAACCTATAAAAAAAATCAGGCCTCGTAAGAGAGCCTGATTACAAAAACTTGTTTAATTTACAGCCAACTGCTGAAGTCAAGGCATCTGTTTACGGTATAACTTCTATGAGATTTTGAGCATGCAAAACGGCCAGCGCTAAAGTAAAAATAGCCCTGGCTAAAGCCGAAAAAGTATGCACTTTTAGCATTTTGCTGCCAAATCTGTTCCATAAATACACACACCTTAAAGTTATTTGATGTTGTAATTTTAACCTGCCGGAATAAAGCCGTCAAGCAAAAATACAAATTTTGGCAAAAATATTTTTTGCGCAAATTATTTTGTAAACAATGTTACAGCAATTTACATAAGCGCCGTTATGCCGCGGTATAATGCCGTGCAGGCACCGATAATGACAAAGCCTTTGCTGAGCCGTATAAATAAACGCTGGTTAATTTTATGAAAACAGCGTTCACCCAGCCACATGCCTAAAAGCAGCGGCAATGCAGCATAAACTGCAAGCAGCATTAAATTCGCACTGATGAAACTTCCGGCTGCTAACAGCGATGCCATTGTTCCAAGGCTGCCGAAGGCAAAAATCCAGCACATATTGGCACGCGTTACCGTTTTATCACGCCCTTCTGCCAAAAAGTACAGCGCCACCGGCTGATACTCGTCATTGCCGCCGAAAAACCGCTTATAAAACCTGCTGCAATGCGCCCGACAGTTTTATTCTGTATGTTAATTTCAAATTTTCTGCCCATTAAAAACATTACGGCAAGCAGCATTATTCCCAGTAAAATTTGTAAATACGCCGCCGGTATGGCATTTAAAACGTAACCGCCGGGAATGCTGCCCATAATACTGCCGAAAACGGTTACCAAAACCGTATGCCACTCAAAATCGCGGCGCGTATTCCACAGCGCCACAACTTTGGCAAGAAACGTGCCAAAAATAATAAACACCACGGTTTCTTTAGGCCCTAAAACCGGCATTAAAAACGGCACTGCCACCAAAGAAAGCGTAAAGCCCGTAACGGCAAAAAACAAAGAAGCTATAAAAACACTTACCGAAATATATAAAACAAATAATATATCCGTAATTTTCAGCCTCCTTTCTTTTGCCTTTTATTATGCGTAAATTTTACAATAAAGCCGTTATGCCTCGGTATAACGCCGTGCAGGCGCCGATAACAATAAAAATCTGCGTAAGCCTTATAAACAAATGCTGATTGATTTTATAAAAACAGCATTCACCAATCCATGTGCCCAAAAGCATAGGCAGAGTAACATAAGCCGCCAGCAGCATTAAATCGCCGCTGATACTGCTGCCCGAAAGAGCCAGCGAAAACATGGTACCGATATTGCCGAAGGCAAAAATCCAGCACATGTTGGCACGCGTTACAAGCTTATCGCGCCCTTCGGTTAAAAAATACAAGGCAACCGGCGGTCCGCTGATGCTTGTTGTTGCAGCGGAAAACCCGCTTAAAAAGCCTGCCGTTATACGCCCAACAGTTTTATTTTTAACACTTAAATCCAAGTGCATACCCATCATAAAAAGCACAATTACAAGCACGGTTCCCAGCAAAATCTGCAAATATGCCGGTGATATGGCATTTAACAAATAGCTTCCCGGCAGGCTTCCGAGCACACTGCCTGCAACAGTTACTGCTACAGTATGCCATTCAAAATGTCTGCGCGTATTCCACAGCACTATCATTTTTACAAGGCAGGTGCCAAAAATTATGAACACAACCGTTTCATGCGCACCCAAAACAGGCATTAAAAATGGCACTGCCACCAGGGCAAAACCGAACCCGGTAACAGTGCTGAATAAAGACGCCATAAATACACTTATTGAAACAAAAACAATAAGCAGTATGTCTGTCATTTTTTATTGTCCTCAGGATTTTCAAGCAGAATCGTCCAGCCTTCTTCCTGACGAATCAGCCCCTGACGCAAAAGACGCCCCAAGGCACGTTTAAACGCAGCTTTGCTGATGCCGAACTTTTCTTTAATAATTTCCATCGGCGTATCATCGCAGTAAGGCATTTTGCCGCCGCGTTTCTTTAAAAAGCTTAAAATATCTTCCGCATCGGCAACCATAGCATGTTCTTTCTGCTGGCGCATGGAAAGGTTCAGCCTGCCGTCGGCACGGACATAAGCCACACGGGCGGTAATTTCCTGCCCGAAATCAAGCCTGCCGCCGGGCACTTCGCTGCGGTGCAGGAAGCCTAAAAAGCGCTGGCTTGTAAAGATGAAAAAGCCTTCCGGCAAAATATTATAAATAGTACCGGTTACGGTGTCACCGACTTTAATGCCGGTAGCCGGTTTGGATGCCTTCTGCATTTCCTTGTCCACGCGCATACTTACAGCCTGACGGCCTGTTTTATCGCGGTACAGCTTAACCCATACAAGCTGCCCCGGCGACACATGCCCGCGCATCTGGCTGTACGGCAAAAATACGCCGCGCTCTGCGCCGATATCGACAAAACCGCCGTCACGCGTAACGCTTAAAACCTTAACATAGCCAAGCTGCCCTTCACGCATTTTTGGCAGTTTCATGCTGGCGGTAAGGCGTCCGTGTGGGTCGAGATACAGGTAAACCTTAACGGAATCGCCAACCTTTACCTCGGTTTCCTGCTGCAATTTATGCAGTAAAATATCGTCGTCGGTATTGCCGGTGCCTGCGTCCAAAAATACACCCATTTCGGAAGCACGCACCGCTTTTAAAGTTACTACATCACCGGGCCGGTATTTGGCATGCGGCTGCACTTTATTCATTTTCTTCCTCCGCAAAAGATTCCGAAGGAGCGTCTGCCCACAACTGTTCCAAATTATAAAAATCGCGGTCTTCTTCTAAAAAGATATGCGCCACGCAGTCGCCGTAATCCATTAAAATCCAGCGGCCTTCGGCATATCCTTCTGTATGGGAAGGCAGAATACCTTCTTCTGCCAGTTTTTCTTCAATATTGTCGGCAACAGCTTTAACAAGCGTTACGTTATCTGCGCTGGCAATAATAAAATAATCTGTCAAGGGCGAAAGGTTTTCCATGTTTAAAAGCAAAATATCCCTTGCCTTTTTGTCAGATGCTGCGGCAGCTATTTTGCGTGCTACCTGCTGAGGGGTTAAATTCATTGTTCAGCCTCCTTTGCTGTGTTGTCATCATTTTTTATGTTTTCATCTGCCTGTCCGGCATTATCTGCTGTACGGTTTTCGTTTTCCCCATCTTCTTTCATATAGGGAATACCCAGTTCATCCAAAGTTCTTTCAACCTGCTGCTGCGAAGTACGCCAATAGCTTATGCCGTCTGGCGCATCATAAAAATCGCCGTAAAGCATGCAGCTTTTTAAATTCTGGTCGCCAAAAAGTTTAAAGGTGTTGGCAGCCTTAATCATCGTCATGGTATCCATATCGGTTTCCACATGGCGGTCTACCGTAGAAAACAGCGCCGGTATTTTGGTAACGGTATCAATATTAAAAATCTGCGCCGCCAGTGCCATCATAAATTTCTGCTGGCGCTGCACGCGCCCGATATCGCCAAGCTCATCCTTGCGGAAACGCACATACTGCCCGGCAAGTTCACCGTTTAAATGCTGGTAGCCGTGCTTGATGTCAATTACAAGGTCGGCGTAAGGGTCTTCGTAGTACATATCCTTGTCAACGTATAAATCAACGCCGCCGATAAGGTCGATGGATTCTTTAAACGCACGCCAGTCTACAAGCACATAATAGTGAATAGGCACGCGCAAAAGATTGGCAACAGTTTGCTTGGCAAGCATTACGCCGCCGTAAGCATACGCCGCGTTAATTTTATCATACCCTTTATGCCCGGGTATCTGCACCATGGTATCGCGCGGCATGGATACAAGCGCCACTTCGTTGCCTTCGGGGTCAAAGCTTGCCAGCATCATGGCGTCTGTACGCTTCGGTTCGCTTTCTGCTGCTTCGCTGTCGCCATCGTCAATGCCCAGAAGCAATACGTTAATGCGGCTGTTAAGCGTTTCATCCGCCGTTATTTTACTGTCGGCACCAACAATATCAACCTTGGGCGGTGCAATAAGATTATCATAGCACCATACTGCGCCCCAAAAACCTGCTGTTACAACAGCGGCCAGCAGCACTATAAAAAATACCAGCCTTCCCCATCTCAGCCTGCGTTTACGGTGCGGGCGCTGCGGAAGGTTATCTTCTTCTAAAGCCATAAAAATCTCCTAACAGCAAGTTTACTTTTTTAATTTTACAATCAGCTGGTTATATCCAAAAATGCAGTCCGGGTGGATTAAAAGTTTATTGTCCAGCAAATATTCAATGGTATTGGCGTAAGATTTAACCATGGCTTTTTCCAGATTTTCAAAGCAAACCTTACGCAGTTTTTCCACGCCGTCAAAATCCCTGCCCGGCTCAATCAGGTCGGCCAAATATACAACCATATCCAGCTCCGTCATATCAGGAGCACCGGTACTGTGCAGCCTGATTGCCTCCAAAATTTCCGGGTCGGTTATGCCGTATTTATGTTCCGCAAAATAAGCGCCCATTTTTGCATGCAGCAAAATCGGCTGGCGGCGTTCCACATAATCAACTTCCATGCCAAGCTCTTCGGCTTTTTCAACCTGTTTATCGGTCGGCACTTCACGCCCGCAGTCATGCAAAAGTGCGGCAACTGCAACTTTTTCCTGCGGCATGCCGTAATGCTCTGCCATTTTCAGCGCCGTTTCATAAACGCCGAGCGAATGTTTAAAACGTTTGGGCGGCAATGCTTTTTCCAGCATATCCTTCATTTCCTGAATTGTAAGCATTTATTGTTTCCTTCCTTCCGCTTAACGGTATAAACCCTTCTCTAAAATGTAGTCACGCACCGCTTCCGGCACCATGCCGTCAATGCTTTCGCCGTTTTTTATGCACTCGCGTATTTCCGTTGACGATACGGGCTGCTCCGGCATTTTTAAAAGCATAATTTTTTCTTCGCCAAGCCCGCCGAAATATTCGCGCGCACGGGCAAAGGCTTTGGCATAACCCGGCCTTGCCACGGCAACAAACGTAACTTCGTTCAGTAATTCATAAATATGGTTCCATGTATTAAGCTGAGGCACGGAATCCGCACCAACAATAAAATACAGCTCATATCTCGGATACTGCTTTTTTAATTCCAGCACCGTATCATAAGTATAGGAAATGCCGCTGCGTTTTAACTCCACATCGCTGACATCAAAATAAGGATAATCCTCTACTGCCAGTTCCGTCATGCGGTAACGGTCTGCTGCCGGAGCAAACTCCAGCCCTATTTTATGCGGTGCAATAAAGGCCGGCACAAAAATTACCTTATCCAGATTAAGGGTACGGTATACAAATTCCGCGCTGCTCAAATGCCCTTTATGAACAGGGTCAAAAGACCCGCCGATAATGCCCAGCTTTTTTACTGTCACAGCTGCTTTCCTCCAAAATAAAACATATCTATCAAGTAATTATATCACATCTTGGCAAAAAATTGAGCAATTTCTTCCAATATCCAGATAATTATTGCAAAAAAAATTAAAGCTTTCAGCCGGTCTTTAATATCAAAAACAGTTTTAGGCCTTCTAAGATATTCATAGAAGGCCATTAAAACTTCTTTATATGTAGTTTTATGCTTTTTATCTTTGCCGTTATTCATAGCGCAGTGCCTCAATCGGGTCGAGCAGCGCAGCCTTGCGCGCCGGGTAAATGCCAAAGAACAGGCCTATGCCGACCGAAAACAGTACCGCTATTAAAATTACAGGTACGGAAATTATCGTCATCCACCCCGCAAAATAACTGATGGCATAAGAAGCGCCGACGCCAAGCAGTACGCCCAGCGTACCGCCGACAATACCTATAACCATCGCTTCAATTAAAAACTGCAGCAGAATATTATCGTACGTTGCGCCTAACGCCTTGCGGATACCGATTTCACGGGTGCGTTCAGTCACGGATACCAGCATGATATTCATTACACCGATACCGCCAACCAGAAGGGAAATTCCCGCCACAAAGGAGATAAAAGCAGTCACCATATCCAGCATCTGATTCATAGAGCTCATAATATCCTGAAAGCTCTGTACCTGAAAGTAATCTTTTCCTGCACACTGATGTCTTTTTTCCATCAGTTTTACCACTTTGTCAGCAACATCCTGACTGTTTAAGCTCTTATCTGTCTGCATTGTTACTGAGAAAAAGTAATCGGATACACCGGTGAATTCATTCATTGTAGTATAGGGAACATTAATAGTCACCGGCATTCCCTCATAAGTATAACTGACAAAGGTTCCATTTTCTTTCTGGGTTGTCACCCCGCAGATACGAAGACTTTTGGTCAGTCCATAACAATTGACATCTACAGTCATTCCAACCACATCATCTGTGCCAAAGAGTCTTTTTGCATCTGCATCGGAAAGCACACAGACATTTTTTGCTTCCTGAACTTCATTTTCCCCGAAATATACTCCATGCTTCATGGTGGCATTATTTAACAGCTTTGCATCCGGTCCCTCACCCGTCAGCATAAGAGAAAAATTCCCCTTACCTGTGGTAGTTTCTCCACTGAATGAATCCGAAACATTTACTCCTTCTATACCGTCTACCGCCCGGATTGCTTCCACATCATCCGCAGTGATCCACTCCTCATCTGTCTGTGCCTCATCGCTGACACTGATGGCAATCTGCCCGCCGCCGATATCATCAATTTCACTGTTCATCTGGTTCTTGGTTCCTTCACCCACAGATACAATGGCAATTACAGAAGCAATGCCAATGATAATGCCAAGCATAGTCAGAAAAGAACGTCCCTTATTTGCCATAATATTATGGACTGCCATCTTGATATATTCATACAGATTACTCATCAGCATCCTCTCCTGTCTGTTCAGGAACTGCCTGTACTTCCATTCCCTCTGTGTAATCACCCAGATCTGCGATTACTTCTTCTCCTTCTTTAATTCCATCCGTAATTTCCACATAATCCTCTGAGCTGATTCCTGTGGTAATATTTCTCTTTGTCACCAGTCCATCTTCTATCACATAGCAGAAGGAGCCTTCTTTTCCGATATTGACCACTTCCACAGGAAGAGTCACCACATTTTTCGCAGAAGCCGCATAAATCTTAACCTTTGCATCTACTCCCAGGAAAATATCTTCATCCGGATTATCAATGCTTACTGTTGCTGAAATGACCGGCGTTCCTTTTTCATTCTGCACCGCAATATGACTCATTTTTGTTACAGTACCCTGATAAGTATTATCCCCCAAGGTAATCTCAACAGACTGCCCCTCTTTCACTGTATTATAATCATATTTAGAGAGAGTCACATCCACACTTGCCTTGTCTGTATTCTCAATAGTAAACAGTTCCATACCCTGAGTAACTGCTGCTCCCTGCTTAATATCTGCCTTGGATATGATTCCGTTAAATTCCGCGGTGATTCCTTTCTTTCCTTCCTTCACCAGCTCCTCGGCTGATTTTGCGTCCAGTTCGGAAAGATTATCTGTTACTTTCAGTTTCTCTTTTTCTTCTTTTGTCAGGCTTGTGGAATCTGCCTCTGCGATAGCTTTCTCAGAAGCCAGATCTGACTGAAGCTCTGCAAGTTCATCGCTTGCTGTCTCAAGTGCACTTTCCAGAGCAGAAGTATCCGCAGTTACTGTCCCGCCATCACTTCCACTGTAATCATATCCGTAGGAGGAAGAATCTTCCCCATCGCTGTCATCTGCATCTGAACCGTCTGAAATTCCCCATGAGTAATCTGCACTGCTTTCTGTGAAATCAGAAAGTACCGGCATTTTCGGTGTCTGTTGCTTAAGATCATTATAAGTCTGCTGTGCCTGCTGCATTGCGAGCTGTGCCTGTGTTCTTGCAGCCTCCGCATTATCCAGAGCCTGTGTATTCTCATCTGAAGGGTCTGCCTGCCATGTTGCAAATGCCATCTGATATGTGGTGTCTGCCTGATTATAATCGCTTTGTGCCTGATTATACTGTGCATTCAGATCTGAGAGCTGCTGCTGGTACTGCGGAAGAGTCTCCGTCTTGTATGTATAAAGTGCGGCCTGATATTTACTCTGGATTTCCTCCTGTTTCTTTGCCTCTGCCTGGGCTTTTGCCTGAGCTTCCTGCTGCTGTGCCTGAGCCTGAGCTGCTGCCTGTGCGGATGCCTGAGCTGCCGCTTCACGCTGTGCCGCTGCTGCTGCCGCTGAAATCTGTGATTTCAGAGACGAGACATAAGCTTTTTTATCCTTTATTTTCTTCTCAAGCTCCTGAACATTCTTTTTGGCATCCTTCTGCTTCTTCTCTGCTTTGTCAGATTTATTTCTTGTATCCTTTGTATCATACTTTGTTGATTTCAGATTCAGTTCTGCTTTTCGATTATCTTTCTCCAGATCCTCTGTATTAAACTCGATCAGTTTTGTTCCCTTTTTTACCACATCGCCCTGGGAAAAAGAAACAGTTTTCAGTTCTGCATTTACAGGAGAATAATAAGTCTTCTCTTCTTCACTTCCCACTGTTCCTGTGGCATCTACAATTTCCTCAACATCACCCTTCTCTGCAATTACCACCTGAACCTGCGGGATCTGATTTTCTGTGGAATTCCTCTGACCTGCTACTGTAACTCCGCCGGCAACAACGAGAACAGCAGCTGCTCCAATAATAATTTTCTTTTTACTTTTCTTTTTTTTCATAATATTTGTCTCCTTGTAACCGGGTTTATGCATCCAGCTGATTTTTTATATATTCTTCTTTCCCATAGTTTTTATTGATAAAATCTGACTCTATCTTTCCATCCATAATTCTGACTACACGCCTTGCCTGAGCAGCAATCCCATTATCATGTGTGATCAATATGACCGTTTTTCCCTGCTCGTGCATACTTTTAAGAATCTGAAGAATCTCCTTACTGGATGCAGAATCCAGATTTCCTGTAGGTTCATCTGCCAGGATCACCGGTGGCTGGGCCGCGATTGCTCTTGCAATAGCCACCCTCTGCTGCTGTCCTCCTGACATTTCATTTGGTCTGTGATCCATACGTTTCTCAAGCCCTACCATGGTCAGTGACTCTACTGCCAGCTTATGTCTCGTTTTTCTGTCTACCCCTCTGTAAACCAGCGGTAGTTCCACATTTTCAATTGCAGTCAGATTTGAGATCAGATTAAATCCCTGAAAAATAAATCCGATCTCCCGGTTTCTGACTTCTGAGAGTTCATTGTCTTCCATTGTGGACACATCAGTTCCATTCAGAAAATATTCGCCGGATGTAGGCACATCCAGACAACCCAGCATATTCATAAATGTAGACTTTCCTGAACCTGACTGTCCGATAATAGCAACAAACTCACCCTTATTAATTTCCAGATTAATATGATCCAGCGCCCGTACTTCATTCTCGCCGGGATTATATATTTTACACAAATCTTTTACTCTGATCAGCGCTTCCTCCATCTTTCCCTCCCGTCTATTAAATATCCTGCTCCAATCCAGATCTTACAGAATCGCAACCTGTCTTTCGTAAGATATCAGAAATACCTTTTACAATCATAACCTCACTTATATGTTAAAAGGGCAGCGCTTCAGTTTTCCAAAAGCTCTGCCCTTATCTGCGGAATCTGCAAGTCTCTGTTATCAGAAACGATACAGCTTCCACGATTTCTTCATATTTTTATTCCGCATCTGCCTGACTTTTTATGCTTCCAGCAGAAATGCCTTATATGCTTTCTTAGCTTCGTAAATATCTGCCTTACTTGTCACTTCCCATGGTGCATGCATACTGAGCACTGCCACACCGCTGTCAATGACTTCCATTCCATAAAGTGCTGCGATATAAGCGATTGTTCCGCCTCCGCCTATATCAACTTTACCAAGCTCAGCTGTCTGGAACGCAACTTCATGGCTGTCAAAAATATTTCTGACTCTTGCCACATATTCTGCATTTGCATCATTCGAGCCGGATTTACCTCTTGCTCCGGTAAATTTATTTAATACGATACCTCTTCCAAGATAAGCTGCATTCTTTTTCTCAAATGCCTCCCCATAAGCCGGATCGTAGCCTGCACTTACATCAGAGGAAAGCATACTGGAATTCTTCAGAGTTCTTCTCAATCTCAAATCACTGTAGCATCCCATTGCATCCAGAAGTTCAGCCACTGCGTTCTCAAAGAAACGTGACTGCATACCGGTTGCACCTACGCTTCCAATCTCTTCTTTATCAGTAAACAGACAGCAGGAAGTGTGTTTCGGGGTGTCCATCCCAAGCATTGCAAGCAGAGAAGTATATGCGCACACTCTGTCATCCTGTCCATAAGCAGCGATCATACTTCTGTCCAGACCACACTCTCTTGCCTTTCCTGCCGGTACGATCTCCAGCTCTGCAGAAAGAAAATCTTCCTCTTCCATATCATACTTCTCTTTAAGGATATTCAGTACATTCTGTTTTACTGCCTCTTTCTTCTTATCATCTTCCAGGTCTTTCAGTGGTCTGCTGCCGATCAGGATGTCCAGATTCTCTCCCTCGATCACTTCTGCCGCTTTTTTCTGCATCTGCTTTCCTGCAAGATGGATCAGAAGGTCTGTGATATATACGATCGGATCATCCTCATCCTCACCGATATTTACTTCTGCTGTACTTCCGTCTTTCTTTACCACTACGCCATGGATTGCCAGGGGAAGAGTCACCCACTGGTATTTCTTAACACCGCCATAATAATGGGTATCCAGATATGCAAGATCCGTATCCTCATATAATGGATTCTGTTTGACATCAAGACGTGGAGAATCAATGTGTGCTCCCAGAATATTCATTCCCTCAGAAATATCATCCTGTCCGATATGAAACAGTGCAATGATCTTCTTCATTCCGACTGTATAAACTTTATCTCCTGCTTTCAGTTTCTCACCCTTCGCAGTCTTCTCTTCCAGAGATTCATAACCTGCTGCCCGTGCTTCTCTGATGATCTGCGTCACACATTCACGCTCTGTTTTTCCCACATTAAGAAAATTGCGATACGCTTTTGCAACCTGCTCCAGTTCTTTTTCTTCTGCTTCTGTATAAGAAAGCCATGCATTTCTACGTTCCATTTACTGTTCCGCCTTTCTTTATGACTGTCATTCATAGTATTGCTTTGATAACGGTAACTATTCATCAGTTCGCTATTATGTAATGGTATTGAACAATTACCTGTTTTTCATTATAAAACATCCTCTGAAAATTTTCCATATGATTAATATTTATTTGTCAGTGGACATTATGATTCATTTCCGCTATAGTTGATGGCAGGTTAATGTTTCTCCTCTCAAATTCATTATTTGCGAGGATTATTATAAAAATATCTGCAATACCAGGAGGTTCTGTCATGAAAAATTCAGAGGAACTGCGTCAGCAGCTTCGTTCCATAAACCGCAAAAGTTATCCGGCATATAAAGGGCTGAAAGGTCTGTATCATTTTGGAAATTATATTCTGTCCATCGACCATGTGCAGGGAGATCCTTTTGCTTCTCCCTCTCATGTCAGCATTCAGATTTCACACAGAGATGCCGGATTTCCCGTCGAATATTATAAAGATACGCTTACCGGGACTACTCTTTGCGACTATCTTACACGTCAGTTTGAAAAACAGGTCAGTCAGTACAGCTTTCGTGCAAAAGGCTCCGGCAAAAGCGGCCTGCTCACTGTCAGTCATTGTGGTCAGGAGATTCTTTCCCGGACAGCCTGTGAAATAACAGAAAAAGGCATAACCGCCCGCTTTTTTGTGGGCTTCCCTGCTAATGGCCGCACGATCAATGCCACTGAACTGGAGAAAATCCTTTTTGATTTTCTGCCTGTATGCATTCAAAAATCCTTTTTCTATTCCAGCCTTAATGCAAAGGAATTACAGAATTATATAGAGCTTGCAGAGGATCAGGAATTTATCCGTCAGACGCTGCCCGCAAAAAATCTCTGCGCATTCATAGCCGACGGCTCCATCCTCCCAAGAGAAAGCGGTATTTCCTCCCGCCCTATGAAAGCTTCCGTTCCCTTTACTTCTCCGGACAGTCTGCGCATTTCCATAAATCTTCCCCATAAAGGAAAAATCACAGGCATGGGGATTCCAAAGGGAATCACTCTGATCGTAGGTGGTGGATATCATGGCAAATCCACGCTTCTGAATGCACTTGAACTTGGTGTATACAATCATATCCCCGGAGATGGACGTGAATACGTGATCACAGATGCAACTGCTGTCAAACTGCGTTCAGAAGATGGCCGTTTTATCAAGGATGTGGATATTTCCATGTTTATAAATGATCTTCCAAACAAGAAAGATACCCGCTGTTTCTCTACACTGGATGCCAGTGGAAGCACTTCCCAGGCAGCCGGTATCGTAGAAAGCATGGAAGCCGGAAGCCACCTTTTTCTTCTTGACGAAGACACCTCCGCAACTAACTTCATGGTTCGTGATGCTTTCATGCAACAGGTTATTCAGCGTGAGAAAGAGCCGATCACTCCGTTTCTGGAGCGTGCAGAAGATCTTTATAAAAAAGCAGGGATTTCTACAATTCTTGTTGCCGGAAGTTCCGGGGCATTCTTTCATATTGCAGATACAATTATCCAGATGGACAATTACGTTCCAAAAGATATTACAGCTTCTGTCAAAAAATTATGCAGCCAATATCCTCTGCCTGCTGTTTCAGTTACTGATTTTCAGCTTCCGCACAGCCATCGCATTATGAGCAGACCTGCCGAATCTTCTAAGCGCCTCATACATAACAGTCGTGGAAATCATTCCGATTCCGGTGCCGCAAAACCTGAGCGCCTGAAAACCAGAATCTCCGGAACAGATGGCTTCTCTCTCGGCAGACAGGAGATTGATCTCCGCTATACAGAACAGCTTATTGACGCAGAACAGACCGCTGCCTTAGGTCTCCTGCTGAAATATGCAGTTGAACATCTGGCAGACGGCAGACGTACCCTGCCTGAGATTGTGCAGTTTCTCTGGAAAAATCTCTCTTTACATGGTCTGTCCTTCTTTACGGAGAATCAAAAAATTTCCTGTGGTTACGCTACTCCCCGTATTCAGGAAATTTATGCCTGTCTTAATCGTTACAGAGGTTTATAAGAAAGAATCCTGCTTCAGTGACATAATAAAATCACCGCTTCTCCGTCGATCTTGTCGGCTAAGCGGTGATTCACGTTCATTTTACACTTTTTAGGGAAAGGAAAGATTTTCTCTTAAGGTACGTCATTTCCTTAAGATGTAAATATCATAACCTATAAATGTGAGAGAAATTTGTCTAATTTCTAATATAATTATAAAATTTATAAAAAAACTGCAAAAATTTGTTACTGTTCACTCCGTTCTCAGCAACACAAAAATTTTACACTTTTAGAAATTTTGCAGGAATCAGTTGCATCTCCCTTTCAATCCGTTATAATATTAGATGTATGTAACTATTTAATAATCAAAGAAATCTCTGCGGAACAGTTATCTGATATAGAGCTGCACACTCGAATCCGCATCTTACGCGATTGGTATAGTTATTTACGAAACGATGTACCAGGAAAGAGGAAAATAAATGTTTAGAAAAATAGATAAAACCAGTACATTCAACGATGTTCTGAAACAAATTATCGAAAATATCCAAAACGGAGAATTACAACCCGGCGATGCACTTCCTGCTGAACGTATTCTGGCAGAAGAATTCGGAATCTCCAGACCAGCATTACGAGAAGTCCTGAAGGCTCTTTCCCTGCTCGGGATTACTGTCAGCGTACATGGCGGTGCCAATTATATTGCAACTGATCTTCACAGCTGTCTTACTGAACCTCTGTCTATCATATTTCAAATGTACAACAGCAAAATTCAGGATGCATTGCAGCTTCGAGGCGCACTGGAAAGCAAAGCTGCTTTTCTCGCCGCCCAAAACTGTACACCGCTGGATGCTGCTGAACTCCAGCTTATCATTGCCAGACTGGACAGCACTCAGGATGAAAAAATCCGCGGTGATCTGGATCGTGATCTGCATCTGAAAATTGCTCAGATTTCTGCCAATCCATTAATACTGAGTGTATTAAATGCCTCTGCACAGATTACTGAAAATATGATCGTTGGAATACGTTCCTATCTTATGCAGAAAAATAACGATGCACCGGAGATTGATTCCCAGCACACTCGGCTTGTTCAGGCAATAACCAATAATGATGCACCTCTTGCAGAAAAAGTTATGAACGAACATATGCATACTATAGAATATCTCCTGAATGAAATTACGTCTGACAACCTCACAATTTCTGATAACGTTCAACAACCATAAATTATCCTGATCATGTTATCAAAAATTATATGTCAGACCCACTTATCAAACCTATGGCAATCCTCTAAAATCATACTTTATCTGGAGAATTGCCATATCTGCTTTACAATCATTCTGTTTCTTCACTGAAAATCTCGCACATCAGCCTTGCCCCTGTTTTAAACCCCATAATAAAGCTCTTTTCCAATTCCTGAGGATATATTTCCATATTTTTAGCCATCAATACATCCAGTTCTTCAGCCTGTTCATCTGTCAGCCGGGCTCTTAATTTCTGATAACACTGGTATGCCGCCTCTTTTTTCGCTTTACATAAATCATCATGTATTTCTGACATTTCATTTTCTTCCCCATTGTCATTATCCATATACATACCATACAGTTTCCGAATCACATTTTCCATATATTTACCCAGTCTCTCTGAAAATATTTATTTACTGCATTCTGATGTTACAAGTATTCCCCACGTATTCACAACTCACTCATATCAATGTATCAATTATAGCAGCAATATAAGTAACACTATTATGTATTATAAAATTGTGTTATATCAATGTCAATCCTGTGTAACTATACTTTATATCATAACAGTGATTACAGAAATCAAAATTGGAATAAGCAATACTAATTATGATAACTATATTCACCAATAAATGTTTTACAGGAGGGATAATCATGCCAAACGACTTTATTGTCCGGCCAAAATGTACAGATAAAAAAGAAGACAGATCAATCACCATGACCATTCGCCTTGAACGTGAACTGCAGGAACAATATGATGACTTGTCTGCCAAAAGCGGACGCTCAAGAAATGAATTAATGTGCATGGCACTCCGCTATGCACTTGATAATCTGAAATTTGTCGAATAAATAATATGCATAAAAACGCTCCTTAAATATCTGAATAAATGAATAGTTATTCAAGTATTGTATGAAATAATGTTACAATTGACGAACTGACATTTATAGATATACAATTACTCCAATGGTAGCAATAAATTATCTGACATTATTTGCCGTATTATTTTATACAGGGAGGTTTTTTTATGCATTCATTATCAGATTCTACTCAGGGATACACTTACACCATTAAATGGATGTTCGGATTGCCGGAAGTTATGAAATCCATGCATGATATGGATATTCACGAAGGCAGCACAATTCGTGTTCTTCGAAAATTTCATGATTCTCTGATCATTTCCTCTGCAAACCGAAAGATTGTTCTTGGAAATGAAGTTGCTGACAGAATACAGGTATAGTGCTTTATATTAAATGTGGTGAAAATTTACAGAACAAAGACCGGATAAATGCTGTAACATTCAGCATTTATCCGGCTTATTCTTATCTCTGTTCTATCAGGCGTCAGTTTTCCGTCTTAATAATTGTTCTCTGAATTATAAGAAGAAAGAAACGCAAATAAGGTATGCACAAACAGCCACTGTATACGACAGATGACTCAAATGAGCCATAGCGTATGGAGGTGACTGTCTGTGAGTTTGCATATTATAATACAAAATGAGAAATGAGATGTCAAGTATCCCCAATAATCATTATTTCAAGAGCAGGAACAATTTGCGCTTTGAAGATCCGGCCAATATATATGACAGAGTGTCCAGAATATTTGGATAAAGAAAACCGATGGCTTTGACTGTTATCAGTCTACACCATCGGTTTTCTCAAGTCCAGCTAACCCTTGAACAGTAACGAACAATTATTCAACCGGAATCCACACTTTCATTTCTCCCTCTCCACGGTTATTCCAAAGGAAATAAGGTATCGCTGTAAGCTTTACATCTTCTTTCATTTCCTGATACACTCCATAGAGTGTATCTCCTTCCAGTTCTCTTCTTCTGGTTCCTTTTGCATATATTGTATTAATTTCTTTTCCTGCAATACTGTTTCTCTTTGTTTCAAGCTCCCCCTGCGCATATAAGCCCAGTTCTTCTATTTCAGATCCATTGTCAATAGACTCAAAACAATACAGTAAAGGCCCCATAATAATTGCAGCTTTTCTTGCGTCATAGCTGATTTTTCTATTCGCAGCTATGACAATTGGTTCCATCTGAAATTCCAAATCAATTCTATTGATTTCCTGCGTATCTAAATCAACTAAAATATACCCGGATTCTGATCTCTCACAGAAAATTTCTCGCCCGTTTTTCTTTACTTTAACACCAGAGGACCAAGCAGGATGTCGAATAGCTATTTTACTACAATCTTTGCCGCTGATTGTTATTGAGATTATTCCGTTTAACGGAAACTGTGTCTCTAATTTTACCTGATACTGTTTTCCATTTCTTTCAACAGTAGCTTCACTATTTATAAACTGGTTCACATACAGTATACTTTCATCCTCTTCTAATCCGTATATGTATTTCCCAAGTCCTGCTAATGTACGTGCAATATTGGGTGGACAGCAGGAACAGGCATACCACTGTTGCCGAACGGATTTCAAATGATTCCTCTCCGGATTATCCTTGCTACGTCTGGGAAGCATCTCCATTGGATTCGCATAAAAGAAATGTTCTCCGTCCAGGCCAAGGCCTGATAATACTGCATTATAAAAAATATATTCAATTGTATCTGCATAACAACTCTGCTCAAAATTCTGCAGCATTTTAAACGTAAAAAAGATCATTCCAAGAGCTGCACAGGTTTCCGAATAGTTCGTATCATTAGGAAGATCATAGTCTTTCGTAAAAGCTTCACCGGAAGGTGTAGAACCAATACTTCCATTTATATAAATCTGCTTATTCGTAATATTATCCCACAATGATTTACAGCTATCCAGCAATTCCTTATCTCCATTATGATAAGCCAGATCTGCCATTGCTGTATACATATATACTGCTCTGACAGCATGTCCCGTTGCTTTCTTTTGCATACGTACCGGTTGATGGAATTGATTATACTCCTGATATGGAAATTGATTATATCGTTTATTTGGTTCTTCCACTTTACATTTTGTCCAGTGACAAATTCTTTTACGTTTTATAAATTCTTCTTCAAAAAATTGATTTGTTCCACGCATGTCAATAAAATATTCCGCTAATTTTAAATATTTATTTTCATTCGTAAGATCATACAGTTTCACCAGCGCAAGTTCTAACTCCTGATGCCCTGGATATCCATGCATCTTCCACTCTTCCGGTCCAAATTTCTCATTAATACAATCTGCAAGCTTGCAGGCAATTTTTAATATTTTATCTTTTCCTGTTCCCTTGTAATAAGCTATGGCAGCCTCGATTAAATGCCCTGCGCAATATAATTCATGGCACTCTAAAATATTAGACCATTTTTTCTCTGGTTCAACAAGCTGAAAATAGGTATTTAAGTATCCATCTTCTTCCTGAGCTCCTTCCAGAAGGTCAATAACCTCATCTGCCTTTTTTTCCAATTCAATATTATTTTCCACCTGTAGTGCGTTTCCTACAGCTTCTAGCCATTTGTATAAATCACTGTCCTGATATGCTTCTCCGTAAAATTTATCATTTGAAATACCAGCTGCAATTCGGAAGTTATCTATAGCATGGCTTTTTTCGATTCCTTTTACTTTATCATTCAAAATATCCCATTGATAAGGGATTACTTTTTTTAATATCAGTTCCTGATATTCTTTCCAAAATCCACTTGTAATTTTTACATTTCCAATTTCCAGTGCTTTCATTTAAGTTTCCGCTCCTCCATAATCCTATATTCTTTGGGGGTACAGTTTTCCTGCTTTTTGAACACCCTGACAAAATAATTTGCTGTTGCAAATCCTGTCATATTCGCTATTTCATTTATATTTAATTCTGTTTCTCTCAATAAGATCTTGGCCTTTTTCAAGCGAAAATCACTAAGATACTTTGTAAATCCCACGCCCATTTCATTACAGAATAAACTGGATAAATAATTTTTATTCATAAACACCTCTGTAGCGGCAGATTCCAGAGAAATATCCTGATGATAATTTTCTTCAATATAACTTAATACATTTCTAATTGATTTACTGTATTTTTCTGAATCGTAATTGCTTTTATAATCGATCTGCTTTTCCTTTTTTAATTTTTTTACTTCACTCTGAAGTAATTTTACTTTTTCCTTTTCATTTCTGTTTTTTTTCCACTCACCTATCACTTTCCTGATAATCTTATATAACTCTTCCTCCTGAATGGGCTTTAAAATATAATCTACTGCTCCATTTTTAATAGCTTCATGCACATAAGAAAATTCTGTATATGCACTGACAAAAATACAAAAACAGTTTTTATTCGTTTCCCGTACTTTTCTAAGAAGTTCAAGGCCAGACATTTTGGGCATTCGGATATCAGAAATGATCAGGTCTGGAGATAGTTTCTTGCACAATTCCAAACCTTCTTCTCCGTTATCACAGGTTCCGACAATTTGTAATTCGCTTTCAAACTTTTTCAGAAAATTACATAGCAAAAAACGTATATTTTCCTCATCATCAATTATCAAAACTTTCATCCGGCACCACCTTTTCCCTTTTTATCCTAAATGAAACTTTTGTTCCTTTTCCAGCTTCACTTTCAATAGTGATTCCCGACTCTTTTCCATAATACAGAACAAGACGGTTATTTACATTTACAAGACCAATTCCTGTTCTGGGAGATTCTTCGCTGATAACTTTTAAAGTAATATTAGCTGCAAGAAGTGAGTGAACATATTGTAATTGAGCCGGACTCATTCCGCATCCATTATCACTTACAACAATTCTTAAATTATCATTTTCCAGTACAGCTTCTATGATCATTATTTTGGTTTTCTGCTCATCTTTCAGGCCATGACAATATACATTTTCTACTAATGGTTGTATCGTTAAGCACAAAATAGGGAAATCATACAGTTCCTGCTGAATCCTATAAAATATCTGAACTTTTTTTCCAAACCTAAATTCCTGCATGCGTATATAGTTTTTCACATAATTGATTTCATCCTTTAAGCAAACTATATGCGTTTTATCATTTAATACATATCTATACATTTTGGCAAGTGCATCTGCTGCTTTTTCAACTTCATAGCTTTCACTTTTAATTGCCAATGCTCTGATCGTTTCAAAAGAATTTGCAAGAAAATGTGGATTTATCTGCGTTTGCAGTGCAAGCAATTTTGCCTTATTTGTTTCTCTTTGTATAGCAGCATTTTTTTTCAACATCTCTTCCAAGGAAACCACCATTGCATTGTATGTTATTTCAAGGGTGTTTATTTCCTTTAAATTTGAATTTACTTCTATATTTTAAATTTTCCATTGGCTTTCATCAAACTCATGCTGGCAGTCAATTTTCCCAATGGATTTGAGATAGACCAGGCAAAATAAGATGCACATATCACAGACAGTATCAAAATAACAACAGCTACACCTACAAAACCTTTCAGATTTTCCTTTAGATTTCTGATAACAGCTTCATTTCCACATCCGATTTCTAAAGTCCAGCCGTTTTCAAATGTGTATGTTTTCTGTATGATATTACTTTTTGAAATATTTTCATTTTTTAAAATGATTTTATTGTCTTTATCTGTTAAAATCGCATTGGAATCTGTTCCACTTGGAATAAAGCTAACATTATTCTTCAATGCATCAGTATAAATATCAAGTTCCAGAAATCCTATTTTCAAATTTGGACAATATATATCATAAATATTCTGTCCCACAGAAAACACAGGGGTGTGATCATCTGCCAACAAGTAGGGGGATCGATCATAAAAGCCTGTATACACAATATTCTCTTTGCATTCACACAGGTCTTTCATGCACGGATTATCATAATAACTATCTTTTCTTATGATTTCATTTGTGCTGCTTATCCTGCCTGTAGTATCGATCCAGCTGATATCTGCAATATAGGTTCCGGATCTGCGAAGTGTCTGAAAATTCTTTTCAATTTCCTTGCAGCTATAAAGGTAGCCCTTTTCACCATATTTTAAGCGCTCATTACTATTTAAAACCACTTCAATAGCCTGGCATCGTATGGTATTAATCTGGGAAAGAACAGTCTGAATATTATTTTTTGTCTGTATAAATTCCTTCTCAATCTCGTTCTGCTGTTGGTCTTTCGTATATTTGTATATCTGGCAAAATTGAACGATATTAAGCAGAACTGTAGATAGCAAAATCAAAAATACATAGGATATGGTCAATTGTTTTCGTATCGTATTTTTTCTTCTGTTCATTGCTGTTCTTTCCCTCATATGTAATTTTATTTTTTATTCATTCCACAAGTTTTCACGTTTCAGATATGCAACTCCGATTTGTTCCCGTACAATCTCTTCTGAATCAGGAATATACATGGCTCCATTATACCACATGATCCATCCTGTATCATTTTTCATTACATATGGTTTATATACTGCTTTTTCGTCAAATTTTCCTTTATCCGGTGCAATGATCGGATTCTGAGAATATCGCTCCCATCCTGTGATTCCGTCTTTTGATCTGGCTAATCCAATTGCTGCACGATCCACATGGATAAAACCGATATAAAACATATAGTACCAGCCATCCCATTTCAGCACATGGCAGGCTGCTGTTTTATTTCTCTCCCAATCAATGTTAACATCACTGGAAAAAATAGGATTTCCTTCGTATTTTTTCCAATTCATGCCGTCCTTACTCCATGCATATCCAATAGCATCCGGTTCATGGTTACCTCCTCCGGAATACCACATCTTATATATTTTTTCTGTTTCATCATATATAACATGAGGGCACATGATAGCTTTTAATTCCCAATCCTGGTCAGGTACAAGTACCGGAGCATCAAATCTTTCCCAGTTAATACCATCTACGCTCTGGGCATAACCAATGTAGGATTTACCTTCATTTGTATAAGGTGCCATCTGTCCGGAATACCACATTTTATATATTCCATTTACTTTTATCACAGATGGACGGTTTAATTCATCTTTATCCCACCATGAATCCTCTCTTGGTTTTAACACCTCGATGGGCTCTTTCCAATGCACACCATCCGGACTTTCTGAATAAGCAATGCATTCTTTTGGACGCCAGGAAAACCACATTTTATACATATGTTCATCTCTCATAACGGATAGATCAAAACATGTACCAAATTTTCCTCCTAAAACCGGGTTTGTTTCTTCTTTTTCCCATCCATCTTTTGTGCCCCAGGGATATTTACTCAGATTTTCCGGGGTATCCCAAAAAAAGCGATCTTCATATCTCTGCACAAAAAAGCCTTGTTCTTCTAATTCTTTACTATATTTGATCATTCCTTATCCTTTCACGCTTCCAGCTGTCATTCCTTTTATAACCTGCTTCTGAAATACCACAAAGAGCACGATTACCGGAAGGACCAAAATTATAATTGCTGCTGAGATCAATCCATAATCTGCCACATATTGGGCTTTCATGTTATAGCATACCTGATTCAATGTTATTAAAGACTGTTTTGATATGATCAACAGACTTAAAAATAAATCATTCCAGCTGTTAATTAAAACAAAAGTTGCAACAGTTGCCAAACCACTTTTTGATATCGGCAAAATTATTTTCCAGAAAATCTGCACGCGATTACATCCATCTATCTTTGCAGCTTCCTCCAGTTCTTTTGGAATCGACTCCATAAAGGGAGTTAAGATAAAAATGCTAAATGCAAGATTCGTTACAATAAAAGCCAATATAATTCCAATCCTTGTGTTCAATATTCCTATTTTACGAAATATAAGAATAAATGGGATTATAATCGCATTTATAGGTATCATAATTCCCAAAGAATAATAGTGATAAATCTTTCTTCCCTTTTCAATTCGTGCAATGACATAAGATGTCATTGCGCTTGCAATCGTAACTCCTGCCACACTGCAAACTGCATAAATAACAGTATTTAACATATGCAGCGGTACATCAGCAGCTTCCCATGCCGTAGAGTAATTATCCCACTTGGGTTTCAACGGAAATGAAAAAGGTCTAGAAAATATTTCATTATTCTCTTTTAAGGAAGACAGGAAAACCCAAAAAAGTGGATACAGCATTATAAGCGCAACACTACACAGAACAATGTATTTAATCAATACAGATATTTTTACTTTACTGCGCATATTCCTTCTCCTTTAATCATTTCTGTTAATATAGGCAAATATTTTGTTCACCACTGCCGTAGCCAGAACAGCCATTATAAGCATACAAACCGCAATAGCAGTTCCACGTCCGATGCTGGAATCCACAAATGCTTCTTTGTACATATAAATAGCCAGAAATGTACTGGATGCACCAGGTCCACCTTGCGTCATCATGTATGGAATATCAAACGTTTTAATTGCTCCGGATAAATTTATAATAATGCAAACCTGAATCATACTCTTCACATTTGGTATTACAATCTTTGAAAAAATATCTACCGTATTTGCACCATCTATCCTTGCACTTTCTATTATCTCACTTGGAATAGACTGCATTCCCGCCAAGAGGATAACAAAATGATACCCCAGATATTGCCATATACCAGGTAAAATTACAGAAAATAATACAATATCAGGATCAGATAACCAATTCTTTATATACTTCTCCATACCAACAGCTTTCAGGAACGTATTGATTGGTCCAAATGTAGGATTAAAGAACAATGAAAACATTAAGCCTATTACAGTTGCTGAAATAACTACCGGTACGAAATACGATGTCTGAAAGAATCTGAAACCCTTTTTCACACGATAAACCATGTAAGCCAGAATCAAAGCCAGCGGAAGCTGGATAAAAACTCCAGCTCCCATACTGATCAATGTATTGGCGATTATTTTTTTAAAGTATCGGTCACGTACAAAAATATCCAAAAAATTATCTAATCCGACAAATACACTGTCTCCAACACCATTCCATTTTAATAATGCAATAAAGAAAGAAGCTACAAGAGGAAGAATCAAAAAAACAGTGTAGAGACAAAATGACGGAAAATGAAATAATATAGCGAATATTTTATCATGGATTTTTCCTTTTCTCATAAGCAACTCCGTTTAATTCTTTGCTGACTCCAGTGATTCATCAATATGTTCAATCACCTCATCAGGAGTTGAAATACCAGCAAATAATTCATCAAATCCATCTGCAAAATCAGTCCAGCATTCTGTCTTCGGACAAGTCTGTGGGAAGTTCGGACAAGATTCTTTTCCCTTTCCATAAGCAATAATATCTGCCAGAAGCGGAACAGTAACCTTCGCATCGTCAATTTCTACATCATTTCTGGCCGGAATGTCTCCTGCATTATACAATCCAATTTCCTGCATCTCAGTTGAATATAAATAGTCTACAATATCAATAATTGCCTGTTTTTTGGTATCATCTTCCCATGCTTTTTTAGAAATCATATATCCCATATCACCGCCTGCACGTGTGAAGTTTGAGGTATCTCTTGTACCGCCAGGCATAACAGGGGCATCAATAATAACTGAATTTTCTGCTGTCTCTTCTGTAATATTAGGAATCTGCCATGTCCATGCATAGATCATTGCAGCTTTTCCTTCATTATACAGTGCAAACTGCTGATTCCAATCTCCAATAGAAATGGTATCTGCCGGGAACAAGTTGTTTTCTCTCATTGTGTCGACAATTTCCAGGGTATTATGAATGTTAGGGGTGTCAATGGTATAATTTTGTGTAAGATTTTCAAAGTCTTTCTCACAGTCTGGCATCTGCCCTAAAATTTCAGCTACGAATTCATGTGCTGGATTTCCACCCTTTGATCCCATTGCAAATGGAGTAATTCCATTCTCATTGAACACTTTTCCAACTTCAAGCATATCATCTAAAGTTTTTGGATATTCCAAACCATATTCTTCAAACAGTGCTTTATTGCACAGCCATACTCCGTACTGAAGAGATGTTGTGATAGTGGTCAACGTCCCCTTTGATGATGTTCTGCTAAATGATTCCTCCGGGAATAAATCTCTGCTAACCAATTCTGACGCATCCAGATATTCATCAAATGGAATAATAACATCTGCATCCAACAGCATAGTAGAGTTTCCGCCGCTTCCCCAATAAATAAAAATATCTGGTACTGTATCTCCTGCGATATCTGTTTTAATCTTAGCTTTCAGCTCATCTCCAACAATATTTTCGTGTTCCAGGGTAAATTCATCTGCATGATCGTCTGCAAAGCTTTCAATTGCATCATATGATGGTTTCTGTGCAGGATTTGAAGGTGTTAACCAAGTTATTAAACGAATTGTCGGCGCATCATCTGCCATAACAGGAATCGCTGTTCCGGTTACCATTGTTGCTGCTACAGTTACCATTGCCATAATTTTCTTTGTATACTTTTTCATAATTTATTTTTCCTTTCTATCAGAATGCTGTATAGCCTCCATCTACTACAAAATCAGAACCTGTTACGAAACTGCTTTCTTCACTGGCCAGGTATACGATAATCCCGGCAATTTCACTTGCAGCTCCAAAACGTTTTAATGGTGTCCACTGTTCAAAATTGGACTGTCCGACTTCTTCTGGTTTTAACGGTTCATCACTCCATGTACGAATGTAACCAGGACTGACTGTATTTACCCGAATACCATGTTTTGCCCATTCAATTGCCAGGCTCTTTCCCAGTAAGATAACGCCTGCTTTTGAAGAGTTATATGCACATTGGCATTGTGGAATATTTACTATATGTCCTGACATAGATGCAGTAAGGATAATACTTCCGCTTTTTTGTTTTATCATTGCTTTTCCTGCTGCACGTGAAGAGATAAATGCACCGGTCAGATTTACTTTTATAACTCTTTCAAATTCTTCCAAAGGCATATCTTCTGCCGGAATATCCTGAAATGTGCCGGCATTACAGTAAGCAATATCCAGTTTTCCCCATTTATCCACTATTGTATTAATAGTCTCTTCAATTTCATTCTCTTTCGTGATGTCAGCTGGCAGGATCAGTGCTTTTCTACCAAGCTTTCTAATATACTCAGCAGTCTCTTCCAGCCCCTTTTCATTAATATCTGAAATTGCCACATCAGCTCCTGCCTCAGCTAATGCCCACGCACTGGCTCTTCCAATTCCATGCGCAGCGCCTGTTACCCACGCTTTTTTTCCAATTACTCTTTCACTTAGCATTTTATCACTCCTCAAATTGTGTTTTAATATATTCAATTCCCTGTTCTGCAATCCGTAATCGATTTTCCATTGAAAGATCCTTATCCAGATCTCTCCACATTCTCATATTATGTCCCTGTTCCCCACCAAACTTATAGAAGGGTTCCAGTACAACGGCACCATCATAACCTGTTTTTTTCAGAGCCTTTCCTATTGCTTTCCAATTTATATGTACACAGGTATTTGGGACTTTACGATTGGGTTCACTGACATGAAAATATCCAATGTGATCAGCAGCTTTCTCTATTGACTGTTCTATATCGTCTTCTTCAATATTCATATGGAAACAATCAAGCAGAAGCTTACAATTTGGACTGTCAATCTCCTTACAAAATTCCAAGCCTTCGTCAACTGTATTGATCAGATAATGTTCAAAACGATTAACAATTTCCAGATTTACAGTTACACCAAAATCTTCAGCCGTCTTCATTACAGCTTTCATACACGCTATACTTCTTTCCCTGTGCAGCGCTTTCAGCTCTGGCTCAATAATTTGTACACTATAGTCTGCGGGCCAGGAGCCATATACGATTCCGCCTACTGATTTTCCCCCAAGTAAGGAAATTCCCTCAATCCCACGTTTTAGGAATTCTACTGCACCATTTCTGCTTTCTTCTTGATCTGATGTAATGCAATACTCTTTTGGATAGCCAAATGTAAAAGTAGGTTCTATATCCAAATCTCTTATTACATCTTTCAACAAATCAATTTCTTTCTGATTCTTCTGAAACATCGCATCAGTTGGAAAAAATTCAAAAACTTCTGCTCCAACACTTTTGGCTTGCTGTAAACATTTTATCACTCCCTGGCTTTCGTAAAAGCTGCCCCAATGATTAAAATGTATTCCAAATTTCATCCATCATTCCTCCCTTCTAATATTTTGCACAAATATGTTTTTGTTATGTTTAGATTTTATTATATAATGCACAATCATTCAATTTCACATTCTTCACTTATATGTCATTTTCTACACTTCTATTTGTTTCTCGTGCTATTTTATTCAAAATATATCTGAGCATCAAAAAGGGGCTGTCCATTTCCTGACAGCCCCTTAACACATTTTAGTGTCTCCACGCTCTTATATATTTTGTCAACACTGCAATTAAAATCATTCAGCAATCTAAGTATTTTATAGCCTTTTCTGAATAGGAAGATTTTTACATTACCTGGAATTTGGAATTCGCCCCATTCATTGGTAAACTCTTAATATCTCTTAACCACACAGTAATATGTTACAACTTTGATCGTGTAAAATGCGGCATAATAAGAACGGTTGATTGAATCCCTATACAAGCCCTCTTTTAAACAATGGTCAGCTACTTTCAGACTATCATTAGCTTCTGTAATTCGATAATTACTTAAATCTTTTTGTCTCTTATCCAATTACAATTCCCTCTTTCTCTACATTATCATAAAACGGCAATGCTACCAGCCAGTGTCTGTAATGTGCCTCATTTTCCAGAACTGGATTTATTACAATCCCCGACTCCAGTTCCAGGTCAAACGCCAGATTAAAAATACTGTTTTCGACCTGCTCTATTTCTTCTTTTGAAAGAGATGTTAATATCATAACATCAATATCCAAATTTTCCTTATAATCTCCACGGGCATAAGAACCATAAACAATAGGCTTGGATAGATTATTTTTTTATGTTCTTTTAGTCCCCTGTGCAAAGACCATTAATACTTCCTGCCTAGTACGGAATCGCATTAATTATTAAGTAATATCCCTATGGAAGTTTTTCAAAATATATGGCATAATCAAAAGAAAAATCAAGGAGATCATTCATATGCCATTTGTTGCTGCACCTGTTAAAATACCAGAAGACATCCACCACATTCTTTCCAAATTTTCAAAAAGCAGGACCTTACCAGCCCGTCAGGTACAACGTGCCAAAATAATCCTGCTGGCGGCTGATGGTATGAACAATATGCAGATATCGACTCGGGTAGGTCTCGGACAGGATTCTGTCAGCAAGTGGCGGGGGCGTTTCCTTAAAGCTCTTCCCCTTTTGCAGGAGATTGCTGAAAAGGACCGTTCCCATCTGGAAGATGCTGTTTCTTCTTTTCTTAATGACCGCCCACGTCCGGGACAGCCAGCTCATTATACAGACGAGCAGATCATCAAGATCCTTGAGATTGCCTGCCGTGAGCCACAGGAATTTGGATATGAGGTCAGTCACTGGAGTCTCAATCTGCTTGTGAACGCCGTAGTAAAGGAAGGGATTGTGGAGTCCATATCTGCAAAAACAGTAAGCCGTTTTTTAAAATATGGGGGAAATCCACCCGCATCTCATCCGTTACTGGCTTCATTCCTCCGAGAAAACAGATTCTCCGGAAACTTTTGCGGAGAAAGTGAATGAGATCTGCACTGTTTACCACGAAGCAGAGACAGTCCATGAAAATGGCGGACATACAATCTCCGTGGATGAAATCAGGTATTCAGGCATTGGAACACAAATATCCGGATAAACCTGTAACTCCCGGGAAAGCAGCCCATATGGAATTTGAATATATCCGTCATGGAACGGTCAGCCTCATCGGTTTTTTTGATGTTGCTACAAGACGTATGGAAAAACCATATTTAAACAGTACACGTACAGAGAAAGATTTCGTTGAAGCCATACGTGCATTGATAGAAACAGATCCTGAGGCACCATGGACATTTGTCTGTGATGGTTTAAATATACACAAATCCGAAAGTCTGGTACGTTTTGTTGCCGGGCAGTGTGGATCATCCGAAGATCTGGGCAGTAAGGGAAGATCCGGGATATTAAAAAACCAGGAAAGCCGCGCAGAATTTCTGCATCATAAAGACCATAGGATACGGATCGTATATACACCAAAACATTGCTCATGGATGAATCAGATTGAAATCTGGTTTGGCATTATAAACCGACGTCTTCTTAAAAGAAAAAGCTATCGATCTATAGAGGAACTAAAAGCGAGTATCCTGCGCTTTGTAGAGCAATATAACGTTATGGCAAAGCCTTTTAAGTGGACTTATAAAGGTGTACCTTTGACAGTTTGATATTACTTAATTATTAATGCAGTCATGTACTAGTTACTGCTTTACTTATTCTCTGGTATTTTTATAGATTTCTTGAGCGTTTTAAACTTCCCATCAAACACCACTTTCCGTGCTCTCTTCAGTTGTTCCATAGTTATCGATCGCATATCGACAGCACTGTAAAACTAATTGATTAAACGAAATATTTTCATGTGATGCTATTTCTGATAAAGAATTATATATTTCTTCCGTAAAACGTATCGTTCTTGGTATATTAGATTTCGACAAGCCTTTATTTACGATAAACATTTTCTAATCCTCCTTCTATGCTATTTTAACCATATTATGATATTTTTAATATAACCAAATATATAATCATTTTATATAACCACGCATAAAAATTGGATTTTCCATTATAGATAAATCGTAAATTCCATGTCTGAAAATCAGCAAAAATAGTATGTATTAAACGCTTTTACAAAACTTGTTTTTCTTTTTTGACTTAATATGACCTTTTCTCCATCTCTCAGCAATACTGCCCTTTCCGATATACTCTTTATAAAATTCAAATTTACAATATATCCAGAATGTGATTGCACAAAACCGCTATTTTCTAATAATTTTAAATGATTTCTCATAGTAATGTAACTTTCATAAACACCATGTACCGTATGTATCAATGTATGGCGTCCAAAAGTTTCAATATATTTAATTTCTGAATAATATATTTTATCAATTCTTGCATTGGTCTTATTTATAAAAAACTTTTGATCTTCTTTTTGTTTTTCCTCAATAACCGTATTCAATACCTGCGATAACTGAAAATCTTTTACTGGCTTCTGCAGAAATTTTGAAATCTGTATATCGTAACCTTTTATAGCAAGTTGAATAACATCTGAAACTAAAATAATTTTTACTTTTGAATCAATTTTTCTAATATCAACTGCTGTTTCATATTCGTTTTTTTTCATATTATCAAAGCCAAGAAGAACAATATCAAAATCCTTATAGTTACTAAAGTATGCTAACAGTTCATATGAATTTTCATATTTAAAAATAATGTATGGCATATCATTATTTTTTGATATTTTTCGTAATATTACTTCTACCTTATTTAAAAAATTCTTATCACTATCACAAACTGCTATTTTCATATTTGTATCCATTCCTTTCACTTTCCCAGACAAAAATGAAAATAATTTTTGTACTGAGCAATTATGTTCATCCAAATTTAAAAACAAGAGATTCTTATATCAATGGCTTCTTTCTAAAATTATCTATATGTAAGCTACAAATAAACGTAACCATAGATTCAGTCCCTCTCTGTATCATTCCTTTCTTATGTTTCATTAGTAATTTGAAATCACTCCACTTCCCATGTCCTTTACAAACCTTTTTTATAACCAAATATGTAACCATAAAACGCAACTGTAAGAAGCCGAATAACTTTTCACAGTTACTCGGCTTCTTACCATTTATTCTTCAACATCTATATCTATTGACCTGTCATCTTTTTTAGTATTGATCTCATAATCATAAGTTGAATTCTTTTCATGTACTTTTTTCTGTTCACACATATATACACAACCTATAATTAGCAGAAGTATAAGAACTAAAATATAAATCATTCCTTTTTTTCTCTTCATGTATCTCGCCTCTCTTCCAATAGTTTTCCCTTTTCTAGATTTAATACTATATCTGCATATTTCGCCACCTCTGAAGAATGTGTAACGACAATGACACACTTTTTCTTTCTGTACGCCGTATTTTTTAATATTTCTGCTATTTCTTTTGCTGTCTTTTCATCTAAATTTCCTGTCGGCTCATCTGCGAGTAAAATATCCGTTTCGGACGTTAATGCCCTTCCTATTGCAACACGCTGTTGCTGTCCTCCCGATAATTGCAACACGTTTCTATCCATGTCTTCTTCTAAAATTCCTAATTCGTGCAAAATAGGTCGTGCATTCTTGTTCGTAATAAATTCAATGTTTTCAACCGCAGTTAAATAATCAATCAAATTATAGCTTTGAAAAATTATAGAAACATGCTTTGCTCTATAATTATCCAATTCCTTTCCCTTTAATATGTTACCCTCATACAATATCACACCATCTACAGGTTCATCGAGTCCTGCTAAAAGAGATAAAAGAGTCGTCTTACCACTACCTGACTTTCCTAGAATGGCATACATTTTTCCTCTTTCAAAGCTGATATTTATATTTTGAAGTATAGGAAGCTCCTTATTATAAAAGTAAGAAATATTCTTTAATTGTAGTGTTTCCATTTCATTTCCTCCTAGCACATCTTCGATAATATTTCTCTTGGTCGCATTTTCAAAATATATAGTGTAGAAAAACTAATAGAAATACCTATTAAGCTCAATCCTATTAAGAATAGTTTTATAATTTCAACAACCCCTATTTTGATTTGTGCCTCATATTCTGTAAATTCACTATCTGCATGATCCAAAGTTCCATCATTTAAGCTTTCAAGATATAAACCTTCCTCTGATACTTCATCCACTTTTTCATTTGTTACGGTATATTCGATAAATTCTTCTGCCACTGCTTTACTTGGTAAATATGCAATGGAAAATGCTACGCTTCCAATCAGCAATACTTCTAATAAATATTGTGATATTATTTGTCGTTTTTTTATTCCCAAAGCCAAATACACTCCCGTTTCATGAATTCGTTCTCTATTCCACATTGTTAAAACTAACGTAAGTATAACAATACTAATGCCAATACATATCCATAGTAATATGTCTGTTATTGTATCTATTTTTTTTAACGAACTAATCGTTGTCTGATAAGTTTCGTTATTAGCATTAACTTCAAACGCTTTATTATCAAATCCTTCTAGTTTCTTTATTTTTTTTATAATTTTTTCAAGACAGGCGGGATCTTTTATCGTTACCAGTATTTTGTCATATCCATAAATATAATCTTGTTTTTCCACATTTAATAATGTTTTTAAATCCGTATAAATTCTATTTTGAAGCTTATCATAAGCAGTTACCATATCTAGTGCTTTTTCGTCAATTTGGGGTTCAAATATCCCAACTACTGTCACTGGTACGCTTTTTCCACTATTATCCAGTATCATAATTTTATCATCTACATTTACTCTATTCAGCTCTGCTATTTCCCTGCTTAATAATACTGCCCCTTGTTCTTTTGAAGTTAGTGGTCGCCCTTTTATCAATTTTACTTTTCCACTAATAAAATCTTCATTTGTTTTAGAATCATTCGTCGCTACCATTTTTTTTAAATTTTTAAACTCCTCATCAAGAGCAATAGTTCCTTGAATGGACTGTATTCCTTCTACTTGGCACAAAGTTTCCGTTGTTCCATTACAAAACTTTACGCCTTCTATCTCCTCGATTCTTTTTATCAAATCTGAAGATAACTGCTTTGTTGAATACATCAGTATATCTTTTGCACCATTTTCCTCTACTTCTTCTTCATGATAATAAGGATTGTCTTTAGAATATTTAACGTTAATTTCAAAACTCCCTCCTAAGGACTCTCTCAAATGCTCCTCTGAAACTCTAAGAGTTCTTTTTACCGTTAATGTTGATAAAATAAATACACCGATAATAAATAGTATCATAAAAATCAACAAACATTTGCTTCTTTTCCTAGCAACATACCGTATTGCTCTTTTCCAAATCATCATTAAAACTCCTTTCCATCAGCTAAATAAATGTTCTGCTTAGGTCAAAAAAATATAATAAAAAACCTCTACATATAGATGTTACCAAATATATGTGGAGGCTGTATAAAAGCTATATGGAATTAGTATGAAATCATTTTATCTTGTTTCTAAAATAGATTACAAACTTCATTTGTAACTCATTTGTATGACTCTTTCTAAAATCGTATGGAATGTCTAATATTGTCAGAATCGTATGTACTATATACAATCCCAGACCACTACCACCATGCTCCCGAGAGTGACTTGATTCCATCCTAAAGAATGGTTCAAAAATTTTTTTCAAATTTTCTCCTTCTATAATTTCTCCTTCATTTACAATTTCTAACATGTATTGTGTATAATTCAATTCTACAGACTTTCCTGTTTCTGTATATAATACAGCATTCATAATTATATTAGAAATTGCTTTCCTCAGTAAATTTTTATCAGTAACGATTTCATCATTACTAGATATATTAACAGAAAAATGTATCTTCTTCGCTTTTGCAATCATCTCGTAAGGGACTATAATTTCTGATAAAAAATCTGCAACTTTAATTTTTTCTTTAATTATATTCTTCCCTTCTCCATTCAAGCGAGTAGTTTCAAGTATGTTTTGTACCATTAAATTTAATTCTTCTATCATCATTTTACATTCTGGCAAATATTTAGAATAATCTTTATATTTCCCAATTTTTAAAATCATATTTTCTAACATAGCATTACAGGCAGTAAGAGGTGTTTTTAATTCATGAGATGCTGCATATAAAAAATCAATTTTAAATTTTTCATTCTTTGCTGTACTCTCAAGCTGCTCTCTCAATTGTTCAATTGTAAAAAAAAGTTTTTCATACAACTGGTTTATATTATTGGATAATTGTTCAAATTCATCATTCGTATATACCGAACAACTTATACCTGCCTCCAAATTTGCCATACGCTTCGTTATATCAACCATTTCCTTTATCGGTTTTACTATCATTTTTGCCCCTAAATATGAAACTACAAAAATAACAATTGTACAGCCCCAAAATGAATATACTAATCCCTCTGACAGTGATTTCATTAACATATCTGAAGTATCAAGTTCTGCTACAATTCCTACATTTGCAGACATTTTACTCCCGCCATCTACTATACACACTTTGGGAACGACAATCCATATTGTAATGTGAGCAATTATTATAATAAAAAGCATAATACATAATGAATACAAAAATATTTTTTTTAAAAAACTTGATTTTCTCATTTTTTATTTACATGACATTTCTAAACTAAGAAATACCTTTTCCCTTCTATAAGATTTTGCTATATAGTAAGCTCTTAATAAGAATAATACCTTATATAATATCAAGTTGGTATTCTTTTGGATGAGTTCCTGATATGTTTATTTTAAATCTTTTTACTTTTATGATCTTTTCTGTCAATACCCAGAAACAAATTTCAGAAGATAAGAATATATCGTACAAGTTTACAACACATATTTTACAGATTATATGTCCTATATAAATAATGTTAATGATATTTACTAATTTCTATCATCTTCTATTTCATCCATTCGATACCCAATTCCTTTAACAGTAGAAATACAGTCAATACCAAATTTTCGTCTAATATTTTTTATATATGTATCAATTGTTCTATCTAAAATTTCAGCATCATTTCCCCAAATGCAATCAATTATACGCTGTCTACTTAATACAATCCCTTTATGCTGTGAAAAATATTTTATAAGTTCTATCTCCTTAGGTGTTGCTTCACATAATTCACCCTGAACCCAAATTTTATACCCGTCAAGATCTACAACTGTATTTTTCAATCTGATCATATTCCTTTTCTCCGTCTGATTGTTCTTACTTCTTTTTAACAATGCACGAACTCTCCTTCCCAAAACAATCATCGAAAATGGCTTTGTCATATAATCATCTGCATCTCCATCAAAACTTAATACTTGCATAGACTCATCATTTATTGCCGTGAGCATTAAAATCGGAACATTACTAAATTCCCTAATTTTAGATAACAATGCAATTCCTGTAATTCCCGGAAGCATAATATCTAAAATAATCAAACCATAATTTTCATCCGCTAGAATTTTGCACACTTCTTCTCCGTTGTAAACACTGGTAACACAGTAATTCAAACTCTCCAAGTATTCTGCTATTGCTTCATTTGTTTTATGATCATCCTCTACTACTAAAATTTTTTCCATTAAAACCCTCCATTATTTTTTCTCATTATATACAAATAGATTTTCATATATCAGTATATCATAAAAATATTTTAAAGTATAAAATCATCCTCTTTCTTACATTGAATCATTATAAGCTTCTGCTTGTAATTTGTATAAAGAATAATATTTATTCTTAGCTTTCATTAAATCTTGATGAGTACCGCATTCTATGACCTTTCCCTCTTCCATCATAAAAATATAATCTACTATATCCGTATTTGAAAAACGATGCGTAATTAAAATGCTCATTTTTCCTTTCATAAGCACTTTCATTTTCTGAAAAATCTCAAACTCAGCTTCAGGATCTAATGCGGCAGACGGCTCATCTAAAACCAATATAGATGCTTTTTTCAAACACGCTCTAGCTATTGCTATTTTTTGCCACTGTCCTCCTGATAACTCACTGCCCTCATCCCATTCTTTCTCCAAAATAGTTTGATATCCTCGAGGTAAATTCTGAATAAATTTATCAGCCCCTGCAATAGCTATAGCTTTTTTTATGTATTCCATGTTACCCATATACGCTATATTCCCTATTCCTACATTCTCATTCACAGTCAGCGGATATTTAACAAAATCTTGAAAAACCACTCCTATATTCCGATATAAACTTTGTAAAGAGTATTCTTTAATATCCACACCATCAAGAAAAATATTTCCTTTTTCGGGATCATACAGCCTCATAAGCAACTTTACCAATGTTGTCTTACCAGACCCGTTTAACCCCAACAATGCGTACACTTTTCCCCTTTCTAATTTTAGGGATATCCCTTTCAATACATAATTCTCACTATTGGGATATCGAAACCATACATCCCTAAATTCAATTGTTGAAAATTTATCCACCAAAAATTCTCTTTTCCCATCTTTTAAAGTACTTTCCATATTTATCAATGATAAAAGACTTTCTATATATAAATTATCAGTGTATAAAGAAGAAATAGCATCCATAAGTGAATTAATTGAATTTTCCATATTATCAAGAGCCGAAATGTACATAGTAAAATCTCCTATAGTTTTCTTTTTCAAAAAAGATTCATATAGTATAAATATCCTAACCCCAAATGAACAAACTGTATGTCCAAAATCAGTCAACGTAAATTCAATCAAAAATTTCCTTTTATAGTTCTTATCTTCTTCAATATATTCATTATAA
>OKST01000113.1_pt1 | contig 72739 bp, 64 predicted proteins | sample 1606341 | NCBI WGS metagenome assembly OKST01 (sample SAMEA3879563, study PRJEB24766) | human gut metagenome | biome: human-associated habitat; feature: feces | place: USA | collected 1985/1987 | reverse complement strand
TGCGGCTTTATGGTGACCCATCGGAGATTCGAACTCCGGACACCTTGATTAAAAGCTACCACTATATTGAGCCAATTTATTATCATACTGACAAAATAATTTATCAATATGACTATGATAACGCTGATTTAGTATTCTTTGTTGTGTAGCTAAATGCACATATTTCATTGTCATTTGTAAACTTGTGTGTCCGAGCAATATTCGCAGTTCTTCAACATCACCGCCATAAAGGATATAGTTAGTCGCAAAAGTGTGGCGAAGTAAGTGAGGGTGCAATCTGATAATTCCTGTACTTTCTTTTAAATCTTGAAAATACATCTTGATTGTATTATCGGTAATCGGTGTACCATCTTCTTTTTGGAAAAAGCGTTTTTCATATTCGTTTCTCATGTGTGAATAACGATTAATATATCGCTTAGTTTCTTCACCAAAAGGTACTAATCGCTCTTTTTCTCCTTTACCTTGCACTAACATAGTGTTGTTATGCATAAATATGTTTTTTGATTCAAGATTTACTACTTCTCCTCTTCTCAGACCTGAATCAAGCATAAGCATAACCATCAACTTATTGCGAATACCAAAGTATGAGTTATCAAAATTATTGAGAAGTATTTTTACTTCTACATCTGACAGCGGAACAATATTGGCTATTTCAGCTTTAATAAGTTTCAATTTACCCACATTTTGAAGCAACTCATTTTCATTCAGCCACAGCAAAAATGTTTTCACTGCTCTTGTATAAGTTTGCAGTGATATTTTTTTAGTACCGTTTTTATTTTCAATTAAATAGAGTTTGTAATCTTCAAATAAATGAGTATAAACATCTTCGACATTTTCTATTTTGTTATCTACACACCATTCAATGAACTTCGGTAAATTATATTTATAATATTTTAAAGTTTGTTCAGTTACACCTTCAGAAATTTTTTCTTTCAAGAACTGCTGATAAGCAGCACATAAAGTCATAAAATACACCTCGTAAGCAATCAGGTAACAATATTGTAACATATTGTAATAATATGGTCAATATTCAACAACTTTGTTTATGAGGTCTTTTTTATATAAAAAACAGGAGGCAGCTATGAGTATATTAAGTTTTGAAGAACCATACACAGACAACGAGGTTGTCGGATATTATGAAGATAAACTTATTGTCAAGCGTGAGGACGGTAAATTATTTTTCTGTGAAATACCCGAAAATCTTATTGAAATCGGAGAAACTATTTCTCCTAAAGATTTAACAAGTATTTCAGAATTGCCGTACGATGTACAAAAAGAAATTAAGAATCAATATGCAGATTGAGAGGTGTAAAAAATGGCTTACGATCCGTCAAAATCAGAACAGACAAAAGAAGAAATGAAACAAAAGGTCATTGAACTTGCTAAGAACTTTAAAGATAATCCGCAGAATATGATTGAATACTTGCAATTTTCAACTCGTTTTTATAGCTACAGTTCAAGAAACACAATGCTTATTTATCAGCAAAATCCGGGTGCAATGTTTTGTAACAGCTATAAAGCATATCAGGATATGGGTTATTCGGTTAAGCGTGGCGAACACGGAATGAAAATACTTGTGCCAACTATAAAGACATACCTTAATATTGACGGCAGCCCTGTTCCTCTCAGTAAAGCTACAAAAGAACAGAAAGAGGCTTACAAGCTACATAGAATTGAGGCAGAGCAACGAATACATTTTAAAGTCGGTACCGTTTTTGACATAGCACAAACAAATTGTCCTAAAGAAGATTATCCTAAATATTTCGATCTTGGTTACACATCAGAACAGCATAAACAGCTATACGAACTTATGAAAACATATTGCGAAAAAGAGTTGAATTGTAAAGTACACGAAAATCAATTTAATTCAGTATCACTGCGAGGCTTCTTTGATCCTGCAAGCAATTCAATTTCGCTTAGCGGTATGTTTGACGATTCAACAAAATTATCAGTACTTACACACGAAACCGCACACGCTATTTTACATAAAGAGCTTGATAAAACTCAAATTAAAAGTGAAGCTCAAATGGAATTTGAAGCTGACGCAACATCGGTAATGTTGCAGTCATACTTTGGCTTGCAAATACCTGAGAGCAGGCAAAGACATCTTGCCGATCAATACAAAACAATGTGTGCAGACAAAAGTATCTCTTCGGCTGACATTACAAAATCACTTGATCACTCTCGCAGAGCATATAAATCAGTTGCGGATAATATCAACAATAGTCTAAAACCTGAACTTACACCATCAATTAAAAATGTTCAGGCTGCACAGGTGACACAACCCATTTTACCAAATCAAATAGCAATGCCCGATATGGGAATGGCTATGATGATGTAATTATGACTGCTTTTTCGAGCAGTCTTTTTATATTACTCAAACAAACAAGTGTCCCACGGTGGGACACTTAGTAAAAAATTTATCATTTAATCGGGGGAACGAAAAATGAAAGAAAATAACAAAGCAATAAAAATTGCAGTATCAAATCAAAAAGGTGGAGTAGGAAAAACTACAACTGTATTAAATCTCGGAGCAGCACTTGCTGTTAATGATCGCAGAGTATTACTTGTTGATTGCGACCCACAGCACCATTTATCAAACTGGCTTAATTGGGAAGCCGATGGCAAGCCTACAACATCCGATATTATTTTCAGCACAGTTACAAAACAAAATGTAAATTTTAAAAATTGTATTCGTTATTGTGAAAAAGAAAACTTTGACTTTATACCGTCAATTAACTTGCTTGCCGGTATGCTTGGAATTATTGCTGCAGATGATAACAGTTCAACTGTAATTTCAAGAATTTTTGAAAATGATTACTTTAACGAAAATTACGATTACATTATATTTGATTGTCAAACTGCTCTTGATTTGCTTGTTACAAATGTTCTCAACGCTTGTGATAAGCTGCTTATTCCTGTTCAGGCCGATTTACTCAGTTATGAGGGCGTAGAACAAATGCTTGACAGTTTTATGCGAATTAAGAAAGGCACCGATATTCGTAAATATCTTCTCGGAATGCTTGTTACTATGTATCAGACTAATACAAGACATTCCGCTACAATTTACAACGCACTTAAAGAAAGTTATAACGATCTTGTTTTTAATACATATATATCATATAGGACAGAAACAAAAAACTCAGTCGGTTTTCACCGCAGCAGCGTTTCGGATTGTAAGTCAGTTGTAGGTGCTCAATACATAGAGGCTGCACATAGAATTATGGAGGAATGTGAAAATGCCTGATTTTTTTAAACCCAAAAAGCAAATATTAAAAACCCCGGAGCAGGCATACTCTGAATTGCTCGGCGGCAGTACCGAAAATCAAGTTGTAGAAATTGACATATCTCTGATTGATGAAATAGACGATCAGCCACAAAGCATACATCAAGACAAAATTGAAAACATAGCTGAAAGTATGAAACACATTGGGCAAATTGACCCTGTTACTGTTGTGAAGTCAAAAAAAGAAGGCAGATATGTTTTACTTGCAGGCAGGCACAGAAAAAGAGCATGCATACTGAATGGGCAAAAATCTGTTAAAGCAATAATAAAAAACGAAACCGACCCGGACAAGCAAAGACTAATCTTATTGGCCACTAATAATGACCGTAACACCGACTATCTCCCTTCTGAACTTGCTTTCAGTTATGCGGAACAATCCGAACTATTAAAAAAGCTTGGCAGTAAATCTACCGTATCAGCTATAGCAGAGCAAAACAACACAAACAGAAAAGCTGTTCATCGACACATCAGACTTACATATCTCATTAAACCTTTACTTAACAAAGTTGACAGCGGAGCAATTACAGTCGGTGCAGGATATGAACTTTCATTCCTTTCAGAGGAACAACAGATCTCATTGCTTAATTTTATTCTTAATAATGCCTCGGTTTGCCAAAAGATTGATAAAGACATTGCAAGAAGAATAAGACTTGAACCTGACAATCTGCAAGAAATCTTTTTTCCACAAGTTGATGTACCGGTATTATTTGAAGAAGAAGCTGATATTGAAAAAGAAAATATTGACATTGAATCTCTTAAAGCAGAGAAAGAAAAAGTTAATAATTCATCTGAAAAGGTAATTAATCCTGAACCAAGCAACCACAAGTGTCCCACGGTGGGACACTTAAAGGAAAAAGAGCAGTTACCGAACGAACTGATTATGACCTTATCAGCTACAGTTTTAAACTGTACAAGCTCGGTATTGAAATATTATGCAACTGCATTTCCTACCACTGCCGAATCAGTTAATATGTTTAGTCAACGATTTAAGAATTTTTCTGCAAGCGGTAATACGCAAAATTATGTTCCATTTCAGGAATATCAAAATTGCGAATACAAATTAAAGTTTCTTAAAAAGCAGCTTGAATTTTATCTTAACAATAATAAATATACAGTTGCTTACAATGAACTTGATGAGTCTATCCGCAGATATTTAAGAAAATTTTTCCAAAAAGAAAGACTCATTGAAGTTATATCAAACACTTAAACAGCTTTCTTCTCATCGTTCCCCGATGATAGAAATACAGGGCTGTTTCAAAACATTTGGAACAGCCCTACACCCCACAAGGAGGTAAATATGAAAATCAAAAGAATAATTTGTGCTTCATTAGCAGTACTTAGCTTATCAACAGCATTATTATCATCACCGGTAAACGCAGCACCGAAAATTGGTGATGTAAACCTTGACGGCATAATTAATATTGTAGATGTATCATTAATTCAGCAATATCTCGCAGGATATAAAGATATGAAATTTTACTCGGCATATGCTGATTTTGACCGCAACGGAAAATTAGACATTAACGATATATCTTTATTGCAACAGTATCTTTCAAAATCAATCATTGTGTATGGTGATTTTATATTTCAAATGAGCAGTAATTCAAAGTTGATTTCTCAATCATATTTTGGCAATGATACAAATGTAACAGTACCGGGATTTCTCCCCGGCTACAACTATGTAGTTACCGAAATCGGTTCTAATACATTTTCAAACAATTCAAAAATCGCAACAGTAACTTTGCCTCAAAATATCGGAAAGCTTAACGATAAGGCTTTCAATAATTGCAGCAAACTTACAACTGTTTATGCTTATAATAAAAACCTCAAGTGGAGCAATTCATTTTATAATTGTCCAAAATTTAAATCTATTCAGTTTAAGTGAAATTAAAGAATAAACCGCACCTTACATACCCCTTCTCCTTTTATTAAAATGAAGAAACACTGCAGTTAGTGCGGAACTGCAGTGTTTGTACTAAACATAACTTATTACTATATAAATGGAAGGAAATTTATGATTATACTATTTCTTATTATGATAATTATTTCACCAATTTTTATTGCTATTTCACTTTACAACACTGTTAAAATTTACAGGAAAATAAAATATATAGACAAATACGGAATATTAATGTTGGTTACCTGGTTTGCAGTTGAAATCACAGGTATGATATTTTTATTTCTTGAAATTTAAAATGTATTTTAAGTTTCTATTAGCTTTCTTTATTTTGGATGATTTTATATATGTATTTTTACTTATTGTTCTATTTATATAGTCGATATTAAAGCTACGCATTATACTTTTGTTATAAAAAAAGTATATCAGAAACGCTATAACTAAAAGCAACAAACTTAATAGTGTTCCTAAAATGCTTCGAATTGCAATATAGAAAATTAATCCACCAAACACAAACGCAGCAAATGAAAGCAAAATAAAAAGTGTCGTATGATTATTCAAAATAACATCAAAAGACGAATTAGCATAAGATAAGTAATTATTAACCTTTTTGTATTCTTTTTCAATATCAGATATTTCTTTATTTTTTCGGTATCTCCAATCGGATAATATTTTCTGAATTTTCACATTAATGGTAACTAATGCCTGCATATATAATGTGTACTCTTCAATATCAAAATTTTCATCACGCTTAATTAATTTTTTGCATATACATTTAAACTCCTTAATTAATCTGTTGATTTTCCTTTTGTCGATTTTTTCAATATGTTGGCACCTTTCGACTACTTGGTGTAACTGAGTGTACTTATAATAAGATTTCTTTAAATCATCAATTTCGAAAAAATGTTCATAAGCATACTCGTTTAATTCATTAATTTTCAAAAATAACATCTCCTTAATTTTTTGATATACATATTATATCACATGCAAATTATTAATGTAAAAAGTCAGAAAACTTTGTCAATCACATTGTTTAATAGAAATAATGTGATTGACAAACAAAAATGTTAATTGTAGAATAGAGGTGAAATATATGCACTTTAATATAGATGAATCGATAAATTGGAGCAATATGATGGATTGGGTTGTTTTTTGCAGTTGCCTTGTACTTTTAACCGGAGTTATCATTGATATAGTTAAATCAGTAAAAAGCAACAAGGAGTTATCTAATGAACATAAATCAATAAAAGAAGGCCAAAAAGATTTAAGTACTGACAACGAAAAAGTTAAGGACTTAGTTCGTAGCGAAAATAAAGATACACAACAAAACATAGAAAAGGCACAAAAATCATTAGAAAATAATGATAACCAAATTTACAGTTTATTAAATAATGTCGATAAAACGCTTATTAAAGAAATTGAAAGGAGTAAATATAAATATGAAAATCTAACCGATGAGCAACGCAGCATAAAAAATTATGTGGAATCTATCAACAACTTAATGAAAGAAGTTGAACGATTGCAAACACTCTCTGTTGAGCAACAGAAACAAATACTTGAATTGCAATCAGAATTAAATCAAGCACAACATTTTAACAATAATTTTACACAACATATGTAATACCTACCATTCAGCCTAAAGGCTTTATGGAGTAGTTGCAGAGGATATAAGGCGGTTAGCACTCCCGAATAAGGGGGTGATATGTATGACCGAGTTAGTATTACTGATTATTTTGTTAGTAGAACTTCTTGAGATCATTAAATACATAAAAAAATAATCGCCCAACAGCCCGCTAAAACTTGTTGAACGATTATTTTTATAATTAATTAAACAATTTCGGCTAACCGCTTTAAACGGTTTCCTCTGTAACTACATTATATATTATAAAAATTTAAAAGTCAATATGACAACACATTAATAAAAAGAGGGATACTATGAATGAACTAACTTCCGGAATTGTAAGCAGTGCAGTTTGGGATTTAATAAAGAAGGGAACTTCTGTTACAAAAGACTTTCTCAAAAACAAATTATCAAATTGGATACTGGACGATAAATCACTTGATAAAATATGTAAATATATAAATAATACACCTGATGTATATTTGAAATCCGAAGGATTACTTAAAGAATATATTAATATTGACGAAGAAATCCAAAAAGCATTAGAATTTGCTAAATACATAAAGCCAACTGTTTCTCAAAATATAGGTGTTGTAAACGGTAATGTATTCGGTAATATTGAAGGTGATGTTATTAATAATTATAATAACTCACAAAAGCCCAAAGAAACAAATAACAGTACATATTATCTTACCGATAGATTTAATGAATATTGTCCAATACAAATTGTAAAATCGTATGATGTAACAAGAGATATTTGTAATATAGAAAACGAAAGTAACGGCCCTGTTATTAAAGCAAAGATTACAATGCCCGAAAAAGTAAAGCAATTGCCCGGATGCCAATTTGCAATGATTTTACTTTCTTTTACCCCTTTTATAAATTTAGAAAATTACTACGATGAAAATTATAATTTAGAATTTTCACTTGATACTTCTCAAAGTATTAAATTAGTGCAATTTCAAATAAAGAATGTACAGCAAAGTCAATTTATCGACTTTCCGCTTGAAAACAAGCATCACATTATACCATTAGCAAAAATGTCTTCCCGGGATTCATGGAAAGAAATAAAAGAAATTTGTTTTACCGTATTTGCCGATGACAGATATATAACAGATGAAATTGGATATATTAAAATTTCAGGATTGCGTTTAACAAAATAATTTTATATCACATTTAAGCAGTTAAGTATAAAAACTTGACTGCTTTTTTATTACAATTCTTGTATTTCTTCCAATACACATACTATTACTGCGGATTGTATAAAAACAATTAACAAACAAATTATTGACAAACAAAAATGTGAATTGTAGAATAGAGGTGAAAGATATGAACTATTATTATATTTCAGTAATTATATTCGCTGCTTTTGTAATATTTGCAGCAGGTACGATAGTTTCATTATCAATAGAAGTGTTCAACACTGTAATAACAGTAAAAAGGCAGAAAAATAAAGCTTTTTATCAGATAACACTGTTAGCACATATTATTGAAATACAAATACATCTATCGCTGTTATGTTTTCAAGCAGTATGTATTATACAAATGTATAATAGTATAGTGGGAGGAAATTATGATATGGGGTTAATGACCGAAATACTTATAAACATCGGTTGTAGTATTGCTACATCGGCTATATTGACTGTTATTGTATATTTTAAATTTTTAAAGCATATTCCGGAAGAAACAAAAAAGAGTATTGATGATTTACTAAACTCAAGATTAGGATACGAAACTACAAATCATAATGCAAATCTTGAAAACACTAATATTGCAAAAGAATCGTTGTCACGAGAACACAGCGAAATCAAGCAAAATATTTCTACTGTAAATAATAACATATTTACAGTCAGTAAAGATGTTATCCGCATAAAAGATGAAATTAGAACTGACAGGAAATTAAAAGATTTACAGTATAACTATTTAAATGATAATGACAAAACAGTCATTGAAAGCATAAATAAAATCAAAGTTCTCGGAGATAGTTTGCAAAAAGTAAATTATGAAAATCAACTTCTTAAAGCAGAAAACGAAAAGCTAAAATTAGAAAATGAACAGCTTAATAATACATTAAGTATGAAGCAAAAGCCAACAAACAAATTTACACAACATATGTAATACCTGCCATTCAGCCTAAAGGCTTTATGGAGTAGTTGCAGAGGATATAAGGCGGTTAGCACTCCCAAATAAGGGGGTGATATGTATGACTGAAAAGGTTTTGCTTATTATTGTTTTAGTAGAACTTATTGAAATCATTAAATACATAAAAAAATAACCGCCCAACTGCCATTGGACGGTTATTAAAAATATAGCCCGATTACGGTGGCTAACCGCTTTAAACGGTTTCCTCTGTAACTACATTATATATTATTAATGTTTAAAAGTCAATATAACATATACAGCAGTTAAGTATAAAAACTTGACTGTTTTTTTATTATATGAAATAAGGAGATTAGCTATATGCAAGAAAGAGAAATAATATATAAAATACTTTTTAGTTCTGTAGCTCCATACCTTTTAATTATAGCAAATTTAATTATAGTGGTATGTATTATCAAAATTTTATGGATTACAGTAAAAAACAAAAACAAAAAAATCAGTTCGGAAACTATTGCTTTCTCTTGCGTATGTCAATTCTTCTATTATATACTGATGGACTTAGACTTGCACTTATGGTTATCTATTATATTTTTATCAGCCTTTTTGATATTTTATAATAGTGTTAAAAGATTACAAGATAGAACATACACTTTTCCAACGCATTTATTAATGTTATTAACTATGTATATATGTATATGTAAATCTATTCCCATAATAATTTTCATTGCAATTCTTGTATCTCTTCCTATTCCGATACGATTACTGTGGATTGAAAATAAAGATAGATAAAAATTATTAATAAACAAATTATTGACAAACAAAAATGTGAATTGTAAAATTAAGATATAAAGACATATACGAAAGGGGTCAGAGTTATGACTACACAGGAAATGAACACAAACATTACAAATACGAATGAACCGGCAGAGAAAAAAACGAATAAGAAAAAGGCTATTGGTATTGTTGCGGTTGCGGCAGTAACGGTTGCGGCGGTCATTATTGCTATGCTGACCGCTTGCGGAAATAAACAGCCTGTTGCAACGGCTGATGAGGTAATCGGTACATCTGTTCAGACTGTTACACAGGTTGTGACGGACAGTCAGGGCAATACACATATTGAAGAAGAAACTAAGGTTGTTGAGGTTAAGCAGACACAGCCATCTGAGAAATCAGAGAATGAAACAAGTGCTGACAAAAACAACAATGACAAGTCAAACAGTAACCAGAGCAATAACAGTAACAGCTCAGGGAATAACAACAATCAGACAAACCTCAATAACAACTCCGGCAATGCTCAGTCGAGCAAAACTAACAATTCTTCAAACTCAGGTCAGACAAGCAAGAGCAACGGCTCATCAGGCAGCACAAATAAGCCTGCAAGCAATTCAGGCTCAAGCGGTTCATCAAGTCAGAGTAAACCGTCAGGCGGTTCGGGTTCATCATCTTCAAGTAAGCCTGAACCGGCACCGGCTACACAGCCTGCAACAAAAGACCCACACGAGGGAAAGACTTGGCACGAGGCTGAATACAAAACCGAAAAAGTTTGGGTGGTTGATGAGGAAGCTTGCACTTGGCAACGACCAATCTATGAGGAACACGAGGCAGCCATCTGCAACACCTGCGGAGCTGAGATAACCGATAATTTAGATCATATTTTCGAGCATATGGATAAAGGCGAAAACGGTAGTTATCGTTGTGAAACTGTTAGAACATTAGTCGGCTATGAAACAGTCAATGAACCAGAGGTAGGTCATTACGAAACAAAGACAACTCTTGTAAGAGCAGAAGGTTGGTATTAATTTATTAAAGTCAAATAAAATTTACAATTAAATAATTTATATGCGAAAAGCAGTTAAGTATTTTGTTATTAAAAATCTTAGCTGCTTTTTTGTTTTACCACAAAAACCGAAAGGGGATAAAACTATATGAAAAATAAAAAACGAAGTCCACCAACAGAAAGGAAAATATACTATCTCATTGAAAGGAGAGAAAAACTTAATAATGAAAATTCTTAAAAAGCTTACAGCCGTAATCATTTCGCTTGTTACTGTCTTTGCAATGTTCCCTGCCGTAAATATTACTGCAAGTGCGTATTCATATACAGGACTTGACGAAATTGGCGGCAAGGTGCTTATTGAATCATCAAAAAAGCCTATCGTTCTTGTCAACAATGGCAGTGGCGGTCGTTTGGACGCATACAAGTTTAAATTCAACGGTGAAATAGGCTATTGCATAGATCCACAGTCGTATGCTCAAACGACCGGCGGTCAAACTGTTGAATTTACAGACTTCTATGGAGATACAGGTAAGGAAGTTATCAAGCTTGATCCAAATTCGAGCAATGCTTCCGAAAAAGCACTCATTGTTGGTGAAGAGTTGCTGTATGCAAAACATTTCTTTGACAGTAAAGAAATTGTAGTTGAAAACAAGACTATGAAGCAGTATATGTATGACAAATTCATAGGTCCGAAAGCCGATTACAAATACAGCTCATTCTTCTCTGCTGCTAAAATAAGTAATGATGACGCATACTATATCCTAAGTCATTTCGCACTATCTCAGCTTTATCACACAATGCTTAATGATAAAAGTACAGCTTGGAAAACTTGGAGCGGATATAGTGACATCTCTGAAATGGTAAATATGATTGTTGATGTGTGCCAGCGTGTTTCAAAGCACAGCGGTAATTACAGCAAAATTTCAGATTACGCAAGTACAACAAATATCTATATTGCTCACCCAAAGCCCAAAAATCCAAAAGACGGAACATATCAGCACCTCATAGTTGAAATTCCGAAAAAGGCTAAATTGTCGTTGCAAAAGTCAGGCACTAACGATAGTATTAAAGACCTGACAGAAAGCACTCAGGATAAGGATTATCTTAATTTCAGCGGTGCAGAATATACTCTGTATAAAAAAGCCGACAACTCGGTTGTCGCAGTTGCACAGCTTAACAGAAACGGTAATATTTCAAAAATCAAATATTCCTACTCCAATCAGGATTGGATAGGTAAAAGCTACTTCGAGCTTGACGCAGGAGAATATTACCTAAAGGAAACCAAAGCTCCTAATTCAGGCAAGTATTTTGCTCTTGACAGTACAACAGAATATCCGATTACCGTTACGGCAGAGGATTGCAAGCAGGAAAAAACACTTGATATTCTTAATGTGACCGATAAGGAAATTGTTAAGCTCAACCTAAAAAAAGTAAGCAGTGAACCTTCTTTAACAGAGAACAACGATTGCTACGACTTAGACGGCACTGAGATTGCAGTATTTCCTAACGAAAGAAGTGCCTATGAGTATATTGCAAATAACGCAAAGACAGATAAAATACTCAGATACTTCCTAATGGACAGCAACGGCAATACCAAAGCTATATCAAGTGACGGAGTTAATTGGGATAGCAATTCAAACTCTGACCTTTACAAAATCACATATAGTAACACTTTGTATGCAGTCGAAACAAAAGCCGGTAAGGGATTTGAGAAATTTCCAGACCCTGTTAAGCTTGAACTATTAGAGGGAACATCAGGCGGTTACGCTCTCTTAGGTGCAACTATCTCAAACGCTCCTAAGAATGACCCTATCGGTATTAAAATTCAGAAAAAGAATGCAGTTACAGGACAAACGGTTGATATGGGCGGTGCTGAATTTACCCTTAAATTCTACAAGGGTTATTACGACTCTTCAGATGAGCTTGCAGGACTTGAGCCTGAACGCAAGTGGGTACTTGCAACAACATCAGAAGGCAAGACTCGACTCGGAGATACTTACCGTTCACCAGATAACGACTTTGGCGAGGATTTTTACCTCAATAGCATAGGTGTTCCAACACTCCCACTCGGCACACTTAGTATCCAAGAAACCAAAGCACCTGACGGATTTAAAGTAAATCCTCAAATCTTCATTCGTCAGATTAAGCTCAATGAAGCAACAGGCGATGTGCTTTTGGATAATGAGGTTGAGGTATTAGAAGAACCTGATACTGTTTACGGCAATCTTACAATCTACAAAACCGCTGATGACAGTAAGCGAGGAGCTAATACTGCTAAGGATGTATGGTTTAATGTCAAGTCTGATGACGGAGTGACAGATACATATGTTGTAACTACCTCAAAAGGACTTGACGGTGAGGTAACACTCACTAACTTGCCTGTGTATAAGGCAAGCGGTGAATATGTAAACTACACAATTAAAGAGCTTGGCTACAAAAACGCTGACGGTACATATTCTGTGCCTGACAGATATGTTCCTCCTGTAGAAAGAACTGTTACTCTTAAGGAAAATGTTACTCTTTCATTTTATTTTGCAAACAGACTGCAAAAGACAGGCTTAATCGTTCAAAAAGAGTCTGAGGACGGCATTGTAAGTGGCTTTTACTTCTCGGTAAAGTCTGATGACGGCAAAACAAATAAGGTGCTTGTAACAGGCGAGGACGGCACTGCTCAGCTTACCAATCTTGCGGTGTATAACACAAGCAATGAAAAGGTTAAATACACAATTGATGAATTAGGCTTTAAAAATGCAGACGGTACATATTACTTCCCTGCTAAGTATGTAAAGCCTGCGGCTCAGACAGTTACACTTGAGGACGGCAAAAGCTTTGTAGTTACGATGAAAAACCTGCTCAAGCGTGGCAGTGTAGAGCTTTTAAAAACAGACGGCAACGGCAATCCGCTTGAGGGTATTGAGTTTGAACTCTACAACACAAAAACAGGCATTGTTAATGTTATAAATAAAAACAGCAGTATTATGTACGAAGCTGCCGACAGCAAGACGGCTGATACGGTAACAAAGCTCGTTACCGACAGCGACGGCAGAATTATTGTAAATAACCTCTTGCCCGGTGATTATTACTTCATTGAAACAGACAGCAAAGGTAATATGCCGTATGCAGGCAAGATTAACTTTACGATTTCGCCCGACAGCTTAGATACACTTGACATACAGCTTACAGTTAAGAATAACAGTGTCTTCATTCCTGAAACAGGCGGAACAGGCAACAACAGACCGATGTACATTGAAATCGGCGCCGCTGTATTAGCATTTACAATATTGGTAGGTGCTATTGGTTTAGGTATAAGAAAAAAGAAAAAAAGCATCGGCAAAAAGGCTCGACAGTAAATCTGTTGAGCCTTTTACATACAGTGGACAAATTGTCCGCAAAAAAATTTTTAAGGAGGGGTTTTCTTATGAGAAAATCAATTAGAAAATCATTCACAGGCAAACTGCTCGCAGTAGTAATGATGTTGACATTACTCTTTGCGGCGATCCCAACAGCAAGTGCGGCTACTGCACTTAAGACAAACCAAAAGGTAAATATCAGTGTGAAATGCACTAAACCGGGCTATACTTTTGAACTTTTCAGAGTTGCGGACCTCAAGAGCACAACAGCCACTCCGTTCAAAACAGAGTACACATCGCTTATTTCTTCTGTAAGTGCTGAAATTCTTGCAGGCGATTCAAAGGCTGCTCTTGACGCACTCGATAACGCTGATTTAAGTACAGCAGTATCACAGGGTACATTTACTTCATCGGCAACAAACACAACACAGAGCTTTTCAAGCCTTGCACAAGGTATTTATTATATCAAGTGTGTTAAGTACCCTGCCGGTGTTACAAGTATCACAAACTCTGTTCTTGCTCTCCCGTATTACAATAACGGTGAGTGGGTATACAGCTACGCTGAAATCAATCTTGCAAGCAAAGTTGCTGACAGCACACCGTCAACAGAAAAGTCAATTACCAACAGCACAAAGAACAATACTAACTATACAGATGTAAGCCTTGGCGACACTGTAAACTTTAAGCTCAAGAATACAGTAGCAGGCTCAAATGACATTAAGCTCACAACATATGCTGTATATGATGATATGTCAGCAGGTCTTACACTTAACAAAAGCTCATTCAAGGTTACACTTGTTGACGCTAAAGGTGCTAAAGTAGCTGACCTCACTAAAGGCACAGATTACAAGGTAAATGTAACAAGCGAGGGTGAGGGCAAAAACACAAAGTTTAATGTTGCTCTTACTTCCGAGTATCTTGCAAAGTCAGATTTTTATACAAGCAACGCAAAATTTGTTATTGTAACATATTCAGCAACACTCAACAAGTATGCTGTGAAAGGTACAGCAGGCAACCCTAATGAGGATGTTAAACTTGAATATGGTAATACATCAGGTGTTGATTCTGTTCCCGGCAACAAGGTATATGTTTATACATACGGCATTGGCATTAACAAGCTCGATGAGGCAGGCAATCCGCTTGCAGGTGCAACCTTTGAACTTTACAAGACAAAGGCTGACGCTGAATCACAGAAAAACGCTATTGCAACAGGTACATCAGACAGCAACGGCACAGTTAAGTTTATGAACTCCGCTAACGAAGAAATGAAAGTACAGAGCGGAACATATTACATTGTAGAAACTGTTGCTCCTGCCGGTTACAATGTTTACGGCAAGGTAATTGAAGTTGAAATCCCTGTTCAGTATAATTCGGTATTCACTAAAAACACTTGGGTAAAGAATGCACCGACAAACGGCGCAGTTGAAATTACCGTAACTGATACAATCGTATTCTTCCCTAAGACAGGCGGATATGTAGGCTTCATCAGAGTGGCTGGTGTGGCTTGTGTAGGCATTTCTCTTGCGTTGGTACTTGCATACCTCATCAAGAAGAAATCGGCTAAGACAGCTAAATAATTAAACTATAACAAAAGGGCTGCCGATTTATCGGTGGCCCTTGCTCACAAAAAATTATGAAAACTAAAATATTTTTTATATCCCTCTGCGTTCTTGCTGCGGTCGGAATAGGCTTTATAGTATATCCCAACATTGCCGATTACATCAACAGTAAAAGCAATGAAACAGTTATAAAAAACTACAGTGAAAGCACTCAAACAATGTCTGATTATGAAATCGACAATGAGCTTGCTAAGGCTCAAAATTTTAACGAATTGCTCGCAAAGAGTGCGTTAAACGATGAAGAAAAAGACGAATACAATGCAGCAATGTCAGAGTATGAGAACATTCTCAACTATGACGATATAATGTGTACTATCGAAATTCCAAAGATAAATGTTGACTTACCGGTGTATCACGACAGCACCAACAGAGAAGAAAAACTCAAAAACGGCTGTGTACATTTGGCAAACACTTCCTTGCCCATTGGCGGTGCAAGCACACACGCTGTTATATCCGCTCACTCCGGTTATCCTGAACAGGTGTTCTTTGATGAGTTGGACAAACTGCAAATCGGAGATACCTTTAAAATAAATGTACTGAATAAAACACTCACATACAAGGTGTGTGAGATTAATATAGTTGACCCTGACGATTCAAGTAAACTTGAAATTGAGAACGGCAAAGACTATGTGACATTAGTCACTTGCTATCCGTACTCAATTAATACACACCGGCTTTGCGTTCGTGGCGAAAGGGTTGAAGATACGATTACTGATACTGCAACAGCTGATGAGGTGATTAGTAATAAAAGTAATCGTGTTTATACTTGGTGGGATTTGGTTTATTTCTCTGCATTGCTCTGTTTTCTTATGTTTGTTATTTATGTATTTCGTGGATCACCTTTCTATCCTTTTAAGGCTATTAAAGAATGGACTATTGCAAAAATCAAGTGGATACGCAGATTACTAAAGCAAAAATAATCTGTTAATTATCTTTTTCAAAATATTGTTCAATATTTTTCTCGTTTAATTTTGGAATTAATAAATCAAAAGAAAAAGATTTTAAATCATTATTTTTTCCTAATTCATCAATAATATCACGCATAGTTTTATTTGTTTTTGAAATTATTGTATTTATTGCCTTAATTCTTGCTAAAAAAGGCTCTCTGTCAACATAAGTTTCTAATTCTGCTTTTATTACAAATAATGGAGTATCTGGTTTAGCATCAAAAATAGCAATCAATAACATTGTTGCGTTATATAACTGCTTTCTCATTGGATTCCATTTTTTATCAATCATCTCAGCTTCTCTTATATTATTCTTATTTAGCTTACCTGATACTGACGTACATTTTAAGGGATTGAATAAATCTGGTAATTTTTGATTTGTTAAGTTGCAAAAATCTATTGCGGTTGGTTTTCCACAATATATAATTTCTCTTTCGTTAGTTGTCTTTGATATGCAATTAAACATAAAATAACTATCTGTTATATCTCCCCCAGCATCACTTGATATAATTTTACCATTTAATAATTTGATGTGAGCAATTGGTATTATTTTGTATTCCTGAACTATTCTCAATCTTTTTTCATGACCTCTACAATCCATATTAACATCTCCATTCTGAAAGGACTGATTTATTTTGTTAAAATTAAAAATTGATTTAAAAGGCAATATATCTGAATTTTTGCAAAATCTCACTTGTGATGACGATATAGCAGATACAATGGCTACTATCATTGATAGAATTATTATAGATGAATATATTAAGCCGAGTCCTATTGAAAATTCTTTGCCATTAAACCAAAAAGAAGAATTAATTTATAACAAAAGAAATGAAATTTTATCCATGATGTCAAAAAGAAAAATCGATACAAATTACATTTCTTCAAGTCAAACAAGTGACCTATATTCAAACATATAACTAATTTTACTATATATCATTAAGATATAAATGTCAATATCAAACAATATGTTATAAAAAATTTGAAGGTATAACAAAATGAATATTAATATCACACCTATACTCTTCTTGTCTTCCAACACAAAATTTTTTGATACTATACATAATTTTCTTTTTTATTTATTACTTTCATTAATTATATTATATATCTTTTTTATATACAATGTTTTTAAATGTTACGGGAAGAAAAAAGAACAAAAGGAAATTAAAAAACAGAAAACAATTTCAAAAGTGCAAGTTATGATAAACGGAGGTACTGATATGGTAGAAAATATGATAGGTAAAAAAGTTTTCTTGACTGATGATTGTGGTGACGGAGAAATGCTAATGTGCAGTGATACCGTTACCGCAATTCTTATAGAAGAAAACAGTATGAGCGTAAGGTGCAAAACATCAGGCGATGAATTTTGGACTGTTGGTAAAAATGCTTTTTTCAGCGAATGTGAAGCTAAACAAGCATTTAAAGTGAGGTGTGCATAATGGCTTTATTTTTCAAAGTAATGAGTTTTTTAGCAATAGCAGATACATTTATAGTGTACACACTGTTTATTGCTTCAAATAAATGTGATGATTTATTAAATAAAGGATTAATGGATAAATGAAAATAAAAAATATAATAATTGGTGTAATTACGAGTATTGTACTTATCAATTGTGGAATGTCTGTACTTGCAACAGGTTTTGATATTAATGCGGATAATAAAATTGATGTGAATGATGTTACATATTTGCAAAATGCTTTGTCTGATTTTGCAGAAGATACAAAACTTGATTTGAACAGCGACGGCAGAATTGATGTAAACGATGTATCGTTTTTACAAATTGAAATCAGCAATCAGAGCGTAGAAAATAATACGCAGATAAGTATATCAACAAAAGAATATTGCAAAAATGTCGGTGATACTTTTACGATTTCTGTTGATACAAATAATGATGTAAATGAGATCACCTTTACATCATCTGACAGTTCTGTTGCTAAAATTATTTCAACGGAAAAAAGTTTGGCAAAAGTAAAAGTGAATAAAGTCGGCAATGCAACTGTTACTATAAAACAATGTAATAAAATAATTACAACAAAAGTAAAAGTTGAAAAAGCGAAGTGTATTGATATTTCCGAATGGAACGGTGATATTAATTTCAACAAAGTAAGAAATACAGGTGTCACTTGCGTTATTATTCGTGCAGGCTACGGCAAAGACCCGAACCAAGAAGATAATAAATTTCAAGAATATTATCGTCAAGCAAAGTCAGCAGGCTTGAATGTTGGAGCATACTGGTATAGTTACGCAACATCGGTTGACGCAGCTAAAGCAGAGGTTAAAAACTGTATGAAAACCATTGGCGGTAAGGAATTTGACCTTCCTGTTTTTCTTGATGTAGAAGAATATAGGCAAGCAATTTTGCCGAAAAGGACTCTTACAGATATTATCAAAACATTCTGCAATGGTATGAGAGATAACGGTTTTGACAGTGGTTTGTATAGTGCTAAATCAATGCTAATGGATAGTGCTTATCCTGATGAGTTGTCAAATAAATATCTAATATGGCTTGCAATGCCGAACACATATTACTCTGATTTGCCGTCATATGTTGATTTATGGCAATACAGTTGGACAGGCTCAGTTGACGGTATAAGAGGTGATGTTGATTTAAACTACATATATAACTTAAATTGATTTCGATATTTAGGAGCAGTGTATTAAAATATGCACTGCTTTTAATATATAACAAATAAAAAAAGGAGGTATAGATCATCAAGCGAAAAATCAACCCTGTATTCGTTATTGTATGTGCAGGAATTATTGTAGTAATGATTGCAGTTGTTATAATCGTAAGTCTTGCGGTTAATGGCAAAACAGAGAAAGAAGAAGTAAATACTACAGCTTCTTATTCAAGTTCAGTTATAAAATTCACTAATGCCGCAGAAACAACACAAAGTATTTCTAAGTGGCAAAACAGCAGTGAATTAGCAACACAACAATCTTCTCAAAGCGTTAATAGTGAACGCTCCGAAAGTTCAGAATCGCAATCAAAAAGTGAAAGTAAATCTGAAGATTCAGAGCACGAGCAATCACAAGAACCTAACGAAAACAGCATAAACAACAGTTCTCATAATTCATCACAAAGCAATAACAACTATTACCGACCACAGCAATCTGAAACACCAAAACCTGAACCGACAAAGGTTCAAGAGCCTCAAACGACTAAAAAAGTTGAGAAGCCAACTTCAAAACCTACTGTAAAACCGCAAGAAACAACTAAAGATAATATATATTTGTCTTATTCGTCAGTTTCTATACATACAGATGATGTTTTGTTTCTTAACTTAATCGGAGCAGATAACGGAGTTTCATGGTCAGTCGGTAACTCGTATATTCTTCAAAATTATGGAGGTGGTGGAAATCAATGCAGCTTTAAAGCATTGAAAAAAGGGTCAACAACAGTAACAGCAACATATAACGGTAGGTCATATACCTGCTATGTAACAGTTAATTAACGGAGGTAATTTTTATGAATCTTAAAAAAATCAAAAACAAAGTGTTATCATTTTCAATCACATCAGCACTGATTTCATCTATAACAGCAATTAATGCTTATGCTGCCGATAACAACGCCGGTGTTGATATTTCGGGCGGCATTAATAAAGCAATTAATGAAGTAAAAGTACAATTTAAAGATGTAGTCGCAGTCATTTTTGGATTTTTGACACTTGTAGCATTAACAGTCGCAGTTGCAAAACTTGTTAAAGGATTGCTCAGCCATCGTAATCAGGGAACTGAAATTTCATGGGCAGGAATCGGAATGGCATTTGGTGCTACTATTGTTTGTGGCGTGGTTGCCGGAGCAGGCTTCTTTGGTTGGTTTGGTTTAAGCTAAAAGGAGCAGCATATGATAGATTCTTTACTTTTAATCCTTGCTGATATATTTTGTATGGATTTAACAAAAGACTTACACTATACAATTGCTCAGTTTATGTCTATTGGTCTTGCAAGTTGGTCAACCGACATAATCAATCAAAATAATAATTATACAACAAGCCTTTTTGATAATAGTATGGTTACAAATTTTTTGTTTTTTATAGAAAGCTTTGCCGGATTGCTTTTAGTGTCCGGTATAGCTTTTGCAGTATTTGACTTTGCTGTTTCAGTCGGTGAGGGAGAACGAGTTTCTCCTATTAATCTCCTGCTTAATATTTTCAAAGGTCTGTTAGCTTCATTACTAATAACTACCCTGCCTGTATCCTTGCTGATTTTTACAAATCATATTTGTAACATTATTTGTCAGGCATTTACAGATGATATTACTATAAATTTTATCGTCCAAATAAATTCAGATAACAGTACAAGTTCAGCAAATTTCTTTTCCGGGTGGGGATTCGCTATATTTATGCTGATTACATTTGTTTGTGTAATTAAAGTATTCCTTGCAAATATAAAACGAGGCGGAATTTTAATAATTCAAATGTTTGTCGGTTCTTTGCACTTATTCAATGTACCACGAGGATATTTAGATTCGTTTTCAGGGTGGTGCAAACAAGTAATCGGCATTTGTGCAACATCTTTTATATCAAATATACTAATCGTTTTAGGTGCGGTTGTATATTGTACTCAAGACGGTGCAGATGTATGGGATTTGATTTTAGCCACAGGTGTTATGCTTGCTGCGGCAGAAGCTCCGAGAATTTTACAGCAATTCGGACTTGATACAAGCGTAAAAGCTAATGTATCTCAAGCTATTTTTGCTACAAGCGGTATTACATCAATAATCCGCTCTTTTGCTCACTAAAAGGAGGCTAAAAATGAGAAAATTTTACTATCCCGATAATCTTACGGCAGTAAAGCTATATAAATACTGGACTATAACAGATTTATTTGTAATGGTAAGTATATTTGCTTTTTCAATAATAATGTTTTTGTCATTGCATATTTGGTTTTTTATAGCTTTTCTGCCTGCATACGCATTTTTGTCTGCCCGCTTTGTGGATTATTCAGTAATCAGATTATTTGTGCTGTTCATAAGGTTCTTGTTTACTGATGTACTTATTTTGAAATGGAGGCGATAAACTTGTCAAAAAAAGATCGCAAACTTAACAAAGCAATTAAGAACAATAATACAAGAGTGCAGAATTTCTTTGAAATAGCTGAGATTAAAGAAGATCATATTCTTACTACACGCAATGAGGGAAAATATTTTCTTGAAGTTAAGCCAAAAAACATTACTGTTCTCTCAAAGCCCATAAGACTTGGTATTATTGACTCACTTACAAATATCATTTCTGAACTGCCTAAATCTGAAATTTTGTGTCTTAATAATTCACAAAACTATGAAAATAACATAAGACATCTCGAAAATCTGAAAAGCAAAGAAAATAACGCAGCCATTGCAGCTCTTGACATCAAAGACATTGAATATATGAATAATATAAAATCTGCTATGTCAACAAGCAGATCATTTTTTATTATTTTAAGAACTTCTCAGCAGGACAGCAGACAGCTTGTAAATCACGCATTGCAGCTATGTGCCGAGCAAAATTTCAATGTACAACTTGCAGAGAAAAAAGATATTAAAAAGATGTTGTCGATTTATCTTGAGCATACATCATACGATGAAGAGTTGCCTGATTATGACGGCGAACAATACGGATTATCTAAAAATGAAAGCCTTAAAAATTTTGTGGATATAATTGCACCGTCAATTATGGACTTTAAGCACAGGCGATATTACATAGTAGGTAATACATACAGAAAAGTTTTTGCTATCAGAAGATATAAAACCGAAACAGAACAAACTGCAATACTGTCTGAAATCGGTGAAATGGGCGGTGTAACATTACATATATATAATGAAAGAGTTACACCGTCAGAGCAAGAAAAAATCTTTGAAAAAGCAGAACGAAAAAATATGGGCGATATTGCAGAGGCAAAAACTATGTCTAAGTCAATAGACAGCAAGGAAAATATTTTAGACATAGAAAAAATACTCAAAGAATCGCACCGAACAAAAGAAGAGTTTATACATTGCTCTGTTTATGTAGAAGTAATAGCTAATTCTCTTAATGGACTAAGAGATATGCAAATAAAAGTATGTTCAACGCTCAATAAAAATCATGTAAAATACGATGAATTGTATATGCAGCAGCGTGACGGTTTTGCTTCGGTAGCTCCTTTTGGCCTTGATATGTTTGACAAAGAATTTGCAAGAGTATTACCTGCAAGTTCAGTGGCTAATTTATTTCCGTTCAGCTATTCAGGCAAAACTGATTCTAAAGGACTGTTCTTTGGTCGAGCCGTACACGGTGGAAATATTCTTGCCGATATTGACCATAGAGATACCGATAAAACCAACGGTCATATAGCAATTTTCGGTAACTCCGGTGAAGGTAAGTCATTCCTTATAAAATTGCTTATATGTCTTTTCCGACAACAGCAGAAAAAAGTTTACAGTATGGATTCTGACAAAGAATGTATAGATGTAACTAACGGACTCGGCGGCACAAACATTGATATGCTGTCAGGCAAGTATTTTATAAATGTAATGCAGCCTCGCCTTTTGAATGATCCTCTTGATGACAGCTATACTGATGATGAACCTGTTGCGTTTAAACATAAAACAATTATTTCTCAACATATAGCATTTCTCAAAGATTTCTTTAAAACATATAATCCTGCTATTACAACAGCTGAACTTGATACTCTTGAAATAATGCTTGAAGAACTGTACAAAAAATTTCATATTACAGACCGTACCGATTTGAGCAAGCTTACAAATGTTGATTATCCTATACTTTCAGATTTGTTCAAGGAAGTTGAAAGGCAGCTTAATATTTATGATGAAGTTTCAAAAATTAACGGAAAAGAAATGCTTTTTACAAAAGACACTCTCCGTAATCTTGCGCTTTGTATTCGTTCAATATGTATCGGTACAGACTCTACATTCTTTAACGGTTATACAAACATTCCGAATGCAGACCACATAAATTTTGATGTAAAGAATTTATTAAACACAAACGAAAACTTAAAAAATGCAATGTATTTCAATATTCTTTCGTTTATGAATAATAAATTTTTGACAGAAGGCAATACGGTTGTAATCGTTGACGAGCTGCACGAGGTAATTAAAAGTTTAATTGTAATTATGTATCTGCGATCATTTGTTAAGCGTGGCAGAAAGAAAAACAGTAACCTTGTTATCGCTTCACAAAATATTGAGGATTTAATGATTCCGGGGGTTGTTGAATATACAAAGCCGTTCTTCTCAATACCTACTCACCGTTTTCTCTTCTATCCCGGCACTGTCAATATTAAGGAGTACAAAGCTATAACTAATATGCTTGATGAAGAATGGGAACTTATACAAATAAGTAAAAGAGGTCATTGCCTGTACTGCTGCGGTAATGAACGCTACTACTTACAAATTATTGCACCGGAATACAAAAAAGAGTTATTCGGCACAGCAGGTGGTAAATAAATGACTACAGCAGTTAAGTATTTTTTACTTATCATTAATAACAAGAAAGCAAGAAATACAATTATAGGAATAGTCATAGGTGTTATAGCCGCCGTTTTATTTCTGTTGATGTTTACATATGAATCTACACAACAAAATGCAGCACCAATTGCAGAAAAAGCAAAAGAAGAGTACAGCTTTTGGCAAACTCACACTCCAGGCAGTCAAAATTTATCCTGTCAAGGTGAACGCTATTGCTCATATTTTAAATCTTCTGTGACAGATTGGTGCTGTTATTTTGTCGGTTACTGTATTCAGGAATCAGGCTATGAAACCAAAGATTTTGGCTTTGCACCGGGAACTATTATGTGGACAAACAACCTAAAAGAGCTTGGAAAATTAAAAAGTGCCGATAACTATACACCACAAGTCGGCAACTTAATTTTCTTCGATTACGGTGGCAGAAGCCATTATAAAGCAACCGGTAATGTAGATCATATAGGCATAGTTGTTGAAGTAAAAGATAATTCTGTTACAGTAATTGCCGGCAATGAGTACAATGGCCAAACCTCCAACTGGGCAACTGTAAGTTATGTAAATAAATACATATTACAATTAAACGATGACAGCATAGCTTGCTATGGAGCGGTTGGTTCAGCAATTGAAAAAGGTCTTGCAAATGTAACAAGAAATGTTATTACTCACAATGAAGTAGGTGTATTTTACAACGAACTTGATAACAGTGATTTCGGTTCTGTTATAGCTAATGATAACGGTGCTCTGTCAGTAGGTGCATACGGTTGGCACGGTAATAACGCATTATCACTCTTGCGTAAAGCATACAGTATAAGCAATGCAGAAATTAACCGAGTAGCTTTATCTTACTCAAATACCGGTAGGAAAGTTATTGCCGCTATAACAAACGGAAGCGATTGGTCAAGTTATGTCCCTGACAGCTATACTTGCTCATGTATTAAAGCAATGCTGCTTACGAATGCAGGCATAGAAGCACAAAATCAAACATCAACAGAAAATGCGGAAGAATATATCGCAATTTGTCAGGAAAATAATATCAATGATAAGCGAGCTATCGTTTACTGTGCAGATATATTAAATCAATTTGGCACAGGTTCATTTGATAAAAATGTTTACGGCAACGGTCATAATGGTGTTTTATACGGTGTATCTAACGCAACTCTTGATTCTGTTTATTCTTCTAAAAGGGCTTGGAGTGACAGCAACTACAGCTATGAAACAAGACGAAAATGGACATATGACTACCTAAAAGGCTTATCTGACACGGATTTCAGCTAACAAGTGTCCCACGGTGGGACACTTGTTGCTGCTTTGGTATATGAAAGGAAGAAAAATGAAAAAGAAATTTATTATAGCTACGGTCGTTATTTCTGCAATAACAGTTATTGTAACAGGGTGTGGTTTGAAAGATGATACTAATAAAACAGAATCGACTACTGCTCCTGTTACAGTTGAAACCACAACTATGAACACAGAAAATTTGCAGCAAAGGATTGAGGAATTGGAAAGTGAAAAGCTCAAATATGACAGACTGTTTAATATTGAAGTCAAAGATGTCATTGATAAATATTGTCAGCTTTATCTCTCCTACTCCGGTTCACAAAGTAATAATATTTCTCAGCTCAAGGATTACTTATCAGATGATTATTATAATCAATTACAAACAACAATAGGTCACAGCACATACGATGATAATTATGAGCAAGCTACAGGCTTGGTACAATTGTATGTTTCTGACTATGAGGATAACGGTTCGTTTAATGTTATGGCTATTTGCAGTCAGACAATCATATACAACGATGAAGTGTCAAACTCAAATGTAACATACAATTTCAATATGGGATATTACGATAATATATGTAAAATTCGTTCAGTCGAGAAAATCTTTTAAGAGGTGATTTTATGATACAGTCAGATAGATTTTTTAACAAATTAACTTTAACCAATGATAATATACCTGATGATAAATTATTAGGCTCTTGCTTTTATCTTACATCAAAAGTAATAGACGAAACTGCTGTTAAAGCCAAAAATATTCTTAATTCAAACACTCTTTCTTTCGTTTATAACGCTTCTGTCGAATATTTATACCAAAAATATCTTGAAGATCCCGAAAAAATAAAAAGTATTTTTCGAGAAGAAAGAGAAAAATTTGATATAATTCCTAAAAAACAAAAAAGTCTTTATATTACCAAAAAGAGTTATAGAATGCTGATGTTTCTTAAAAGAGAGCTTTATATTTCAAGAGGATTTGTAATGCAAATAGCAATTGAGCAGTATTATAACTATCTTTGTTCAGATGAATACCTTACACTTTTAATTAATAAGCGTAATGAAGTTTTAAAGGAGGATAGCGTATGCAATCAGTAAACAAACAGCAGATAAGCGTTCAATTGCCTTTATCAACGATAAATAAAATTGAGAGCTTAAAGAAACTTGATGACGGCAAAACAAGCAGAAATAAGATAATTGAATCAGCTGTTGATTTTTACTTTGGCTATAAAACATCTGAAATTACTCAAGATTATCTATGCTCTATCGTAGGACAAAAAATTGAAGGTATGATAAACAATGCTTCAAACAGAACCTCAAAGCTGCAATTCAAAGAAGCTGTTGAAATTAATGTGCTTACTCGTATCGTTGCAAGTATGATGGAACTTGACAAAGACTCATATGATAAAATGCGTAGAAAAGCTGTAGAAGATGTTAAGGCAAGCAAAGGTATTATATCAGCATATGAAGCTCAAACATAACGGAGGCTGCTATGGTTGGCACAAGGTTTATTTTAAACTCCCGTTACTTTCATATAGCCAAACCTGGAGAAAAGCTAAGCGATCACGCCTTAAGCGGTGAGCATGCAGCAAATCTTGTACGGTATTGCGGTACAAGGGAAACTGTTGACAAAAACATTGATATGGCAGATGATTTACCGATTACTTTTAAGCAAAAAGTATCTGTTAAAGATTTACTTAATCTCTGTACAGAAAAAGGTCTTAGTGCAGAGTGTGAAGAATACAAAGCTTATGAAGCTAATCCTACAAGAGCGAATGCTTCAAGTTTAATGCTGCATTTGGCAAATAAGCTTTCTGAAAATACTTCATTAAATCTATCGGAACAAAACATAGTAAATGAAGCTATCAGATTGGCACAGTTTTATGATGTTAAAAATCGACCTGCAACAAAGAAACAAGAAGAAACTATTAAAGAATTTCTTGAACAATTAAATTATAAAGATGATGAGGATAAACCGTTGGAATACACCGATTATATTAATAATCCGACTATGTCAAATGCTTCTGACCTTATATCAAGACTTGCGGAAGAATTACTGTTCAATGAAGCAGGAAATTTGATAGAATATGCAGCTAAAAGACCGGGTGCTTATAAAGTCGGTGAGCACGGTTTATTTTCATCATACCCTGATGTAGATCTTGACAGAGTTGCAGAAGAAATATCAACTCATGACGGAAACATATGGACTGACATTCTCTCGCTCAGACGAGAGGACGCTGACAGGCTCGGTTATGACTGTCAAAAGCTATGGAAAGATTTAATAATGTCTAAAGTTGATCTTATCGCAGAAGCTCACGGTATAAACATTAATAATCTGCAATGGTATGCTGCTATGCACAATACAGGTCATCACCCGCATGTACATTTATTTGTTTACTCAACAGAACCCAAAGAAGGCTTTTTGTCTAAGAAAAATATTAAGAATTTAAAATCAGAGTTTGTTAATGAAATTTTCAAAGATGAACGACAGGAAATATATATTAATAAAGACAAATACCTAAACGAGCTAATCAGTCAGAGTAAAGCTTTACTAAATAATCTGCTTTCCGAACCTAATCAATATATTTCCGATGAAACTTTAAAATACTTAGTTAATCAAATGTTGACCCTTTCAAGCAAAGATTTCAGCAAAGGAAGAAATACTTACGGCTTTTCTTCACCTGACAAGAAAAAACTTGTAGATGATATTCTAACCACACTTGTAAGCAATAACAACCAACTGTCAAATCTTTATGATAAGTGGTGTGATGAAAGCTACAGTTTGAGTAAATACTATTCAAAAAAAGAATTTGTAAAGCCTGACATTTCCAAAATTGATAAATTTACATCTATCAAGAATTATATCTTAGAATGTGCAAAATCTATGAATCAAAGCGGAACATTTATAACTGCAACTGATGATATTACGATTTCTCCCCCACCGAATATTACAGCTCCTGCAGAAACAGAACCGCAATCAGCAGATGATGATAACGGTTTTATTGATGATACAAAGCCGGAAGAATACGAATATACAGAGTTACAAAAAATCCCCTCATTTATACTTGGAAATGAAGGAAAGGAAGTTATAGATTTTAAAAAAGCGTATCAAAATTCAAGTGATTTGCAAACCAGAACTGCACAATCTTGCAGAAAACTTGCGGATTGTTATTACTACGGAAAAGGTACGGAAAAAGATTATAATGCAGCTCAAATGTGGTACGGTATTGCTGCCGACAGTTACGGTGACAGTATGTCTGCATATAAACTCGGACAAATGTATTTATACGGTACTAAAGATACAGAAATCAATAAAGAACTTGGCAACTACTATTGCAAAACAGCTTTTATTCAATTCAGAGATGGGTTAAAAAACAGAAATTACTTTTATGAACTCGAAAACGATTCTGACAATTTGCATTATTACAGTGAAGTTGATTCTTATGAAGCATATATTGAATATCTGTTAGGCCGAATGTACCTTAAAGGTGAAGGTGTTGAACAAGATTATCGCTGCTCAAGTAATGTTTTTAGTCTTGCTGCAAAAAACAGTTATTCGCATGCTTACTACTACCTTGGCAATCAATTTTATTATGGCCTTGGTTTTACTCAAGATTATGAAAAAGCATTTGACTATTACTTAAAAGCAGATAGAAAAGGTGATAAATATGCGTCATACAGACTTGGTAAAATGTGTTTGTCCGGTGAGGGTGTAAATATTGATATACAGCAGGCAGAGCATTATTTTTCAAAAGCAACTAAAACAGTTGTGCTTGCAAATTATGACCTTGCAAAGCTGTATGAGGATTATGCCGATGATTTTAATAATGTTTCAAAAGATTATATTAACGGCTTATATAAAAAAGCATTGGAGGGTATGATAGAACAAGAAGAAAACGATATACAAAATGCTTTTACAGAAATGCGTATAGCAAATATGTATCTTGCAGGAAAAGGCACAGATATTAACGTTAATTCTGCAATTGAGTGGCTCAATAAAGCAGCTAAACAAGATAATCCAAATGCAGCATATCAGCTTGGTTACATATACTCTTCCGAAAAATACAATATCATTGATGAACAAAAGGCTAACGAAAATTATAAAAGAGCCTGCTTGGAATATGAGAAAGCAGAAGAAGAAAACAGTAATGTTACAGCTGAAAGCAGACTTGGTAAGATGTATCTAAACGGCTACGGTGTTGAGAAAGATATTCAAAAAGCTGTAATTTGGCTAAAAAAGGCTACATTAAACGGTAGTGCTTCATCTGCATACACGCTTGCAAAGCTATACGAAAACGGTGAAGGCATCGAAAAGAATATTGAAGAGGCATACAGTTATTATCAAATATCTGCTGTACTCGGTAACTTCTACGCAAACTATCAAGTCGGTAAAATTTCTCTTCAAAAGGGAGAAATTGAAAAAGCTGTTGAGAATTTTCAAGAAGCAGCAAAAGGAAATATATCTCACGCTTGGTTTAAACTCGGTAAAATATATTCAGACGAAAGTTACGGACTATATGATATTTCAAAAGCTCAGCTATGCTACAGTAATGCTTTAAATCTTTACATAACAGATTATACCCAAAATCCTGATGACTTTACAGCCTATAGACTCGGAAAAATGTATTTTAACGGTTTAGGTACTGATATTGACATAAATAAAGCTATACATTGGTTTTCACAAGCTGAAAAACTCGGCAATACAAATGCTGCCTATCAGTTAGGTAAAATAGCATTTGAAAATAATGATATTGAAAATGCTATAAAACATTTTCAATATGCAGCACAAGGAAATATATCTAACGCTTGGTTCAATCTTGCTAAAATTTATTTAAACGAAAGTTATGCCCATTATGATATTGCAAAAGCTCAGCTATGCTACAGTAATGCTCTAAATCTTTATATAACAGATTACAAGCAAAATCCTAATGATTATATTGCTTATCGTCTTGGTGATATGTATTTAAAAGGGTTAGGAACCGATATGAACATTAATCAAGCTATATATTGGTTTTCGGAAGCTGAAAAATTTGAAAATGCAAATGCAGCTTATCAGCTCGGTTATATCTATCACTCCGAAAAATACGGATTACAAAACAATGAGCTTGCAAGTAATTATTTTAGAAAAGCATTATCGGCTTATCTTATCCGGTTTAATAACAATCAAACAGATTCAGAATTAGCTTTGCGAATAGGTACTTTTTATCAATACGGATTGGGAATCGAACGAGATATTGAAAAGGCTCTTTTGTGGTATAAAAAGGCTGTTGAACTCGGAAATATAAAAGCACAGCAAAAAATTGAAGAAACTAACACGCAACAGCAAATAACAGTGCTTAATCTTGCCTCTATAGCCGCTCATATGGGCAAAATTATTAATACAGAAACAATTGCCGCCGCAAAGCAAAAATACACATCTGATTCAAAACAGCTAAGAGATGAAAAAATACAAAAAATACAATTAGGTCACGCTGTATCTGACAATCCAATCAGCTATGACTATTAAGGAGGTTAAAAAATGTCAAAATTTATTCCGTTTACAGATGAAGAGTTGTATCAGGCTCATCATAAAGATATTAAAGAATATCTTGAAAGTATAGGAGAAAAAGTTTTACATAGCGGTACAGAATATATGTGGGAAACACATGACAGCGTAAAAATACGAGGTCATATTTGGTACAGACATTCTACAGGTGAATCGGGTACGGCAGTAAATTTTCTGATGACATTTTTTGATTTTAGTTTTCAAGAAGCAGTAATAACTTTGCTTGACGGAAATTACAAAGCTACAAGCAATTCAAAGCCTGTTGATTTTATAAATGAACCTGATATTTACCATAAAAAAGACAGAGTGGTTTTACCTCAAAAAAACACAAACAACAAACGCTTGTATGCTTATCTGTGCAATTCACGCTGTATTGATTACAGTGTCGTCAGATACTTTGTAAAAAAAGGTCTTATATATGAAGATAAAAGCAACCACAACATTGTATTTCTCGGCAAAGATAAAAAAGGAATAGTCAGGTATGCCGGATTAAAAGGTACGCTTACCGTTAAATCTTTTAAAGGTGAGATTACCGGAAGTAACAAAATATACTGCTTTAAGCACATTGGTTTATCTGATGTGCTTTTTGTTTTTGAAGCTTTTATTGACTTATTCAGTTTTATTACTTTGTATCAGCTTGACGAAAACTGGCACACATACAACTACATAGCTTTAGGAGGACTGAATTTAGAAGCTTTAAAAAAATGTGTTGAAGATTACCCGCATATAAAGAAAATCTATATATGTACAGATAATGATATTAACAGTTCTGACGGCAAAAATCACGGACAGGACTTTGCAAAAAAAGCACAAAAATTATTTCAGGTCAAATATAAAACTGAAATAATAACCCCTAAGCTAAAAGATTGGAACGAAATTTTAAAACAAAGGAGTCAAAGTTATGGGAAGTAGCTCAACAAGCGGAATTATTATATTTTCAATAATCGTATTAGTTGTACTTATAGCTGCGTACTTTATATCATCAAGCGGCAAAAATTTAAACTCTATTAAAAGCAAGCCTGTCGGTGACGGCCAATTCGGTGACCAAAAATGGGCCACCAAACAAGAATTAAATAATAATCTTGTTATTATACCATATGAACCCGAAAAGTGGAGAAATGGCGAAAACAGGCCACAGCTTGAGGGCATTATACTCGGTGCAGTAAAAAGCGGTAAAAAAGTATCTGCATACATTGATACATCTGATAATCATACTCTCTCCGTATCTGCTCCGGGTGGCGGTAAAACATCTTCTTTCGTCTATCCTAATCTTGAATTTTTAGCGGCCGTTGGTAATCCTTTTTTCGTCACAGATACAAAAGGTGACGCTCATCAGACATATGCACCTGTTTTGGAAAAATATTACGGGTACAAAACTTATGTAATAGATTTAAGAAATCCTACTCGCAGTGACAGTTACAATCTGATGTATCTTGTCAATAAATACAATGACCGCTATGAATCAACAAAAAGTCTTGCAGACAAAGCACGTGCTGAAACATATGCAAAAGTTCTTTCAAACTCAATCGTACATATGGACGGTTTCAAAAGTGCAGGACAAAATCAATACTTTTACGAATCTGCAGAAGGCATTATTACAGGCGTTATCTTACTTGTATCCGAACTTTGTGAACCCGAAGAAAAGCACATAGTATCAGTTTTTAAAATAATTGAACAGCTCCTTGAAATTGACCCACGAACAGTAAATAAAAAAGGAGTAATGCCTACAACTTATCTGACTGAATTATATACAATGCTGCCGACTAATCATAAAGCAAAATGGTTTATGTCTGCCACAGCATCGGGTGCTTTTCAGACTACTGCAAGCGTTATGTCAACAGCAATGAGCCGTATGCTCTCTTTCATCGATACTGAAATGGAACAAATGATATGCTTTAACAGTGACCTTGATATTGAAAACTTTATTAATGGCAAACAAGCAATATTCTTTGTTGTTGATGAAAAATCAAGCACAAAGAACTTTTTGGTAAGCTTACTTGTAAGGCAAACCTATAACGAATTACTTTGTGCCTCTGAACATTTTGAGAACAACAAGCTGCCGCATCGAGTATACTACTACCTTGATGAATTTGGCACATACACAGCCATAGAGAGAGTTGATCAGATGTTTTCTGCAGGCAGATCAAGAGGTATCATTTGCTGCCCATTTTTACAAACTACAACGCAGCTTGATCAAAAATACGATCAGAATACAGCAAGCGTTATAAAATCAAGCTGTCAGAATGTAATGTTCAGTTACATAGCACCTACTTCCCCTGACGCAGAAACTTTTTCAAAAATGCTTGATAATCAGACTGTAATGTCAGGCTCTGTTTCGCAAAAGCAAAACAGCTTTTCAAACAATAACAACGCAAATTCTGTTACTTACAATATGACAAAAAAGCCTTTAATGACACCGGGGCAAATTAAAAGAATGAAAAAAGGTGACTGGGTGCTTATGAAAACAGGTATGCACCCGGCACAAATGAAACTCCTCAAAAGCGAGGACTGGGGACTATCACTTAACGAAGAACCCTATAAAGCAAAGAAAAGCACTATAAGAGAGGTAAGCTATGCCGACCGCACAAGATTATTTTCGGCTCTATTGAGAAAATATCCTACAGCAAAGGCATATACCCCACCTGTAGGCTCATCTGCAGAACCGGTGCAGACTCACGAAAAAAAGCCTGTACTAAAAACATATATTTAAAACTAAGTCTGTTGCTCTTGCAGCAGACTTTTTTAATTGCTTAATTCACACGGTCTTGAACAATTAAAAAAGTCCGTTTCAAGCAGCTTCAAAATACGGAGGAATTATAATGAAAAAATTAAATAACAAAGACATAGAAATCGCAGTAGAAATTGACGGCGTATATGCACAGGGATTTGGTATGCTTGCTCAAAAAGTTATGCTTGACAAAGAACTGCCTTTACAAAGCAAGGCTATTTATGCCTACTTAGCTTCTTATGCAGGTTCAGGTAAAATTTATCCAAAACGCAGAACAATACTTCGTGACCTAAATATGAACAAAGACACCTACTACAAATATCTGAACAGGCTTGTCGAAAAGAGTTATATTTCGATTTCAAAAGCTAAAGGCTTTCTAAATAAAAATGTGTACACCATATGCAGTAATCCTAATGCTATAGGTTGTCCACCGTCTGCTTCTGCAGAACATCATACACTTTCGCTTGATAATATTTATTCATACGGCTACGGAAATATGCCAAAACTAATTATGTGTGATACTCGTTTATCTGTTAAGGCTCGTGGTATGATTGCTTTATTCTATTCACTTGCTCAATCATCAAACACAGTATTTCCTACAAGAGATTATACTATGGAAATTCTCGGTATAAGCAAGCAGACATACTACAATATACTAAATGAACTTATAGCTTATGGCTATATATCCGTAATTAAGCGTAAGGGTAAAAACGGTAAGTTTTGTGTAAATAACTACATACTTAACACTAATCCTACAGTTATAGAGAAACAGCAAAAAGAAAGTAATAAACCGTGTCCTAAATTTTCGGACAATGTAAAAAATGCGATAAAATCTACACTCTCACCATGTCCTAAAAAACAGGACAATGAAAATAACCGTGTCCTAAAAAGCAGGACATTGCCGTGTCCTAATTCTTCGGACAATACCGTGTCCCAAAATTTCGGACATTATAACAATACCATATATAACAATACCATAAATAACAGTAAATCAGATCATAATCTAATCATTGACAGAATTAACCTTACTGTACCTTTTACAACTGACAATGACAAGATTATTGAATCGATTAAAGAATTGACAGATTATAATGCATATCAAAGCTATGTCGCTTACGAGAACGATATATATTCAAGATTATACTGCAAAGCCGTTGATTTACTTTGTGATATGGCAACCAACAACACATCTCAAACCTATAATAAAACTACTGTATCACAGCGTACACTTATTTGTTCAATTAACAACTGCATTACAAAGCACGGTATTGCGAAAGCTAATTCATTATGTGATTTGATTTCGGATACACTTTTAAATTATGAAGAAGCAAGCAAAGAATATGAAATCCGTAATTGTTCAAATTATCTCAAAACGTTACTTTTTGACAACATTACAAACTTTGCGTTTAACTTAGCCAAATTCGACTTGTAAGCGTTTTTTATTGTCTGCTGATGTAATTTTACTCTTATAGGGAATAAATCGAATTTACGCAAAAATCAAGGCTTTTTCTTTTCTGCTATCAACATTTTGTCAACTTTTTGTCTTGAAATTTTAGCAATATTAAAATCAATGTTACTAAAAAGTCAGCTTTTATCTGATGAAAATAAAACAGCAATCTAAAAGTGATATTAAAGGCTTAGTCGATGATATTAAAGTTAATGTTATCGAAAATGTCGGCACTGCCGACATTTGTGACCGACTTAATATTGCTTGCAATATTAAGTCTTTATCCTGCAAAATTTACTACCCTACTTTCCGTGGCAAAATATTGTTTTGGTGTCCCACCGTGGGACAGTTATAGCTTACCTCCTCAAGTGTCCTACGGTGGGACACTTGAACTTAGGGAAAAGCTGCTGTTTCTCAAAAGATTACTTCAAAATCAGAATTACCGATAAATAATTGCAGGTTAAAAAGAAAATATACTCAACGGCAACAGCGTAAAAGCTAAAATATGCAAGGTTTTCAGGCTCGGCAAAAGCCCCTAAAGCAGAGAAAAAAATAGAACAAGACGATTGCTCGTAAAAATGCAGCATAACTTACGCCGGCAGCTCTTCCCCTACACTATTTTAAAGTTGACTGTAAAATAACTTTTGCAAAGTCATAACCTGTGCAGCTACTCGCCTACAATTAAACACCCGAAAGCAGAGAAAAAATAAATAAACAACCTATTGTTTATCCACAAGTGTCCCACGGTGGGACACTTAACTGATATATTAATAAAAAAGGAGTCATAAATATGTTAAATCGAATTGTACTCATGGGAAGACTTACTGCTAACCCTGAACTCAAATCAACTACTACCGGAAAAAGCGTAACAAGTTTTAGTATCGCAGTTGAACGAAATTACAACAAACCCGGTGAAGAAAGAAAGGTTGATTTTTTCAATGTTGTCTGTTGGAACTACACAGCAGAATTTGTATGTCGCTATTTTGCAAAAGGCAATATGATTGCTCTTGAAGGCAAACTACAAAGTCGTACATATCAGGCCAATGACGGAAGTACACGCTATGTAACCGAAATTGTCGCAGATACAGTATCATTTACCGGTGAGCGTGTGCAAAAAGCAAATAATAATAAAGACTCTTCTTCAACTACATCTGAACAGCCGCCTTTGCCATCACAACCCGATTTTGAAAATATGCCTCTTGATGATGATTTACCGTTCTGAAGCTGCAACAAGTGTCCCACCGTGGGACACTTGTTAAAAAATCAAAATATTTTGTGCAATAATATTGCATAAAATATAAGTATAAGCTATAATATTAATATAAAACAAATGCAAAAATTTGATTGCGAATTAAGGAGAATAAGTATGATAGTTGAAATAAGAATTAATAACTGCTATATTTTCAATCAAGAAGTTGTATTTTCAATGAACGCAGATATGCGTAATAAAAGATTTATCACTAATGTTCATAAAGAAAACAATTTCAATATATTAAAAGCTGCCGGCATATATGGCTCAAATAATACAGGTAAAACACGCTTTATTAAATGTATAGCTGATATTAAAAATGCCCTGTTAAACAGAAAATCAAGACTAATGTCTAATTTATTTACAGACAATTCAATATGTGAACTTGGCATTACTTTCTTAGAATTTAACAGAGAATTTTCATTTGATTTTAAATTTGATGAAAATAAAGAAGAATATATATATGAATGTTTTTCAGAAATAATAAAAGACCAATACGGCAACGAAAAAACACAATGTTGGTTCAAAAAAGATGTGAAAAATAAAGAATATTACTGTGCAGATGAAAATTTAGATACAATGTTACCCGTTATATCAAATAATAGTCTGTTCTTTTATCAGATTGATACAACAAAATTCAAATATCTTGATGAAATGAAAAAAATACTAATCAGCTTTGCAAATAAAATTGATATTGTTAATATGAATAATATTCCTATCAAGCATACTATTGAGCTAATGAAAAATAAAAACAATCTTCAAAACAAGATTGTTGAATTTATTAAAAACGCAGATTTATATATGGATAATTTTGAATTTGTTGATATGGATGAAATAAAATTTTCCAAAAAAGATGATGGAAAAGCTGATGAAAATGCATCAAACTTACATGACAGCATTATGGATCAAATTCGTTTAGTTTCAACATATAAAGGTATTCAAGTACCAAGTATGATATTTGATTCCACCGGAACAAAGAAAATAGCAGCATTAGCAAGCTATGTTATTGAAGCGTTGGAAAAAGGCCGAATTTTAATTATAGATGAACTCGACAGCAGCCTTCATTTTAAACTTACAAGAGCCATAGTAGCTATGTTCAATAATGAATTAAATACTAAGGCACAAATGATATTTACTGCTCACGACATTAGTTTAATGGATTGCAAAAAGTTGTTTAGAAAAGAACAAATATGGTTTGTTCACAAAGATAAGTACAATGTTTATTTTTATTCACTTGCTAATTTTACAGCTCAACAAGGTGTGCGTGAAACCACAGATATTATTGAAAAATACAAAAAAGGTGCTCTCGGTGCAATACCGGAACCTGATTTAATCAATACGCTAATAAGTATTCATAATGATACAGTGAAAGGAGGTACATCATCTGATGATGAATAACCTACCTATATTTTTTGACAAGCAAAGAATATGTATTATTTGTGAAGGAAACGAAGAATACTTTTACCTTGACAGACTTAAAGAGTTACAAGTATGGAACGACCAATACCATATAGAATTAGTTAATGCTAATGGAAACGGTAACATACCTGCAAGATACCAAGACCGCTATAATAGTGACTCATATGATATTGTTCTTGTATTCTGCGATACAGAAAAAAAGCCATATGAACAGTACAATGACATAAAGCGTAAAATCAATGAATTTCATGGAATTGACAATATAGCTGACTCACTAATCATATTCGGTAATCCGTGTACTATGCAAATTGTTTCAAAACATTGGACAGATGAAAATCTCAACACCCCTGCCAAACCTGTAAATGCTCCGTTAATTAAGCATTTTACAGGCGTAGAAAATTATAAAGCAAAAGCTAATCAAATAGAAAAAGCTATGCAATTTATTACAAAGGAAAACTACTATGATATGAAGCGAAGAGTTCAAAATTTAGAATCTGACGACAGCATAAAGGGAAGCAGCAATTTTAAAAGATTTTTAAAATTTTTGGAGTCTGACAATAGTAGCTGGATTGAAGAAATAAACAAAAGACTTTTAAGTGAAGCTGAATAATCGTTTATAAATTAACTGTCCCACCGTGGGACAGTTAATTTGCTTTTCCTGTAATTCTAAAACAGCAAATTCTGTTATTTTTATATGGCAAGTGTCCCACCGTGGGACACTTGTACTAAAAAAGCCTTCTGCCAAATTCGGCAGAAGGCTTATATTATATTCCTTGTGTAAATTCATTTGTAGGAACAGGTGGTATTTGATTTGGTAAGATTGGTTGTTGAGTTTGTGACAACTGAATAGAGTATTCCTGACACTTTTGCTCAAGTAAAGAAAAGTCACAACTGTTTTTTACAAGTGTCGGGCTTTTTGCAAGCATTACCCTTTTATGCGTTCTTTTAGCTAAATTTCTTATAGTATCTTGATTGTCTTTACAATATTTAAGTTCTTGGGCCAACAAAGCTCTGTACTTTAAGTCCGGTTCAATATCAATTCTTCGCTGTTTAATAATTTTTAACGGAACAGGAAACATATAATTAAACCTTAAAGATGAGATTGTATTTCCGTTCTTATCGCAAATCAAAAAATTATCAGGTTTCTTAAATTTATAAGATGATACTGGAACAAAATAACTTACATCATTAATCTCAAGTACAATACCACATATAAACTTCGGCTTATGATTTTTGCCATAATCCATATTCGGAACACGAGTAAAACCCCGCTTTATACTCTCGGCCTTTTGTAAGTATGTAATATAACTATTTTGTACAATATAAAAATCAAGATCTTTCAAATGCTTTTCTCCTTAAAACAAAAAGGGAACGAAAATTCGCTCCCTTTTTTATACATTACGGTCTGCATTTAGAGCTGCAGAGCACTCAACATAAATCACCTACATTTAGAGCTGTAGGGCACTCAACATAAATCACTTGCATTTAGAGCTGCAAGGCACTCCTCATTAAAGACATCATTGTGTCCACTTATATTATATGATATATTTATAAAAAAATCAATAATTTTTGAAAATACTTTTTAAATTCTCATTTTGGTTGGTTGAGAAAACCGCTTTTATTATAGTCTTATGAAAAGCAATCATCAATAATAATACCGTATTACTGCAAGTGTCCCACGGTGGGACACTTAATTCTAATGATTATTTAATAATAAGCATTACAATGCAAATAATATTATTGACATTGTAATGTATTAGTAATATAATATAAATAAAGGAGTTGATTTTTATGGCACAAACCAATGTTAATATTCGTATGGACGAAGATTTAAAAAAACAGTTTGAAGCTTTTTGCTCTGATGTAGGAATGAGTATGACTACTGCCTTTTGCGTTTTTGCAAAAGCAACAGTAAGACAGCACAAAATTCCTTTTGAAATATCAGCTGAAAAAGACCCTTTCTATTCCCCTACAAATATTGAAAGGCTAAAAAAATCTATTGCTCAAATGGAATCTACAGGCGGAACTATTCACGAGGTAAACTTTGATGATTAAATCTTGGTCAGATGAAGCTTGGGAAGATTTTGAGTATTGGACTAAGCAGGATAAAAAAACTCTTAAACGCATATTACTGCTTATTAAAGACATTGATCGTAATGGATATGACGGTATAGGAAAGCCCGAAAGACTTACAGGAGATTTATCTAATTACTGGAGTAGGCGTATCGATGACTGCAATCGTATTGTATATCGAATTGACAATCAAACAATTAAAATTGTACAATGCGGTTCCCATTATCGAGATAAATAACATACATTATCTGCACAAGTGTCCCACCGTGGGACACTTGAACTAAAAAAGCCTTCCGCCAAAATCGGCAGAAGGCTTATATTATATTCCTTGTGTAAATCCATTTGTAGGAACAGGTGGTATTTGATTTGGTAAGATTGGTTGTTGGGTTTGTGATAACTGAATAGAGTATTCCTGACACTTTTGCTCAAGCAAAGAAAAATCACAACATCTTTGTGCAATTTTACATTTATTATTTATAACAGAGTAATACAATTTTTCAGCTTTACTTATAATAAGTGATTTATTTAAATTGCACCAAGTCAACTGATTTTGAAGAAGATTTCCATATGCTTGAATATTATAAGTTCTCTGTAAATGATTTGGATCAACCTTTGTTGCCAAACTGTGATGCACCGGTATCATATTATTCAAATTAATTGCTCCCCATTTTCCACTATTAATTTTTATAAAATCTATTTGGTTTTTCATTTTCAAATGTTTTGGTTTAGGAGATGATAACGGAGCATAATATGTATTTTCATTAACGGTCAACAAAATTCCTATAAAAGGTCTTGTCTGTTTTGAGTCCATAGTATAAGGGACTTTACTGTCAAATTTTCTTAGATAATCACAATAATCGGTATCTATCGTATAAAAGCCAATTCTATTTTTGCTCATAATTCACCCCAAAATATTAAAATAGAGGGATTGGAAAACCAACCCCTCACTTTTTTCGTTCCCACTTAAATTGGTAGGGTACACCGCTTTTTTAGCTCCCACTTGATTGGTAGGGTACACCGCTTTTTTAGCTCCCACTCGATTGGTAGGGTACACCGCTTTTTGAGAATTAATTATCTCTTCACTATTATTATACACAACAAAAATGATTATGTCAATCAAAATTAAATTATTACTGCAAGTGTCCCACAGTGGGACACTTGTTGTATTATTAATATGAATCGACAAGGATATCGAAATCATCAAGCATTTTACGACATTTATTTATTTCATTAATATCATCATCAGAAATATTACGCCACTTTAATTTATTAAAAAATTTATTTCTACACAAACTATTAAAATATAAATCTATTTTAAAAATATTTTCTGAATTGTAGTCGAAATAAATAAGTAAATGTTTAACTATAAAATTTATATTATTTATTACTATCATTTCCTTTTTATTACGTTTTACTATGTAAGTTATTCTTTTTTCATAATCATATAAAAACTCATGAAAATCAAAAAACCTATTTAATCGTTGAATAAGAAGATACACATTATTGCTATCACTATCATCTAAAATAAATACTTTAGATAGCAGATTTTTTAATGTAAGATAACTATCAACTTTATGGGTAGAAGCAAAATTCTTATCATATTTACAAAAGACCAGTTCACCTAAATAATACATAAATCTTTGTGGTGTTGTATAAAACACAACGCTTGATAAAGCTCTATTTTTTATTGTTACATATAAATTACCCTTAAAAATTCTAATATCATAAAACATTTTAGATGTTATTTCTTTATAATCGTTTAAGAATTTTTCTATAAACGGCAAATATGAAAAATACTTTATGGTTTTACTATCAATACAAGATTTATTAATTCTTAATTTTTCAATAATTTGATCTTTATCTTTTCTGTCAGAAAACATAATAAAACGTGCCAATTCACGAGTGCATGCAAATTGATTATTTCCCAATTTCTCATTTTCGCTTTTTAGGCTTATTGTTATCCACTTATCTAATTCATTTATTTTAGAACGAATATCATTAAAACAAGCTTTTGTTATTCTACCTTCAATATAATTCTTTTTTAATTCTTTGATTTTATACAATGTTCTTGTTACATTAGTGAAAATATCACGATTAACGAGGAAAGGAGAATTATCTAAGGCTTTTTCGTAGTATAATATCGTCTGATCAAAATTTTTGAATTCCATATTAAAATTTTGGGTTTTTTGAATCTCTTTTACTTGTTCAACAATATCGTAATACTTATTATCATCATCAGTTAAATTTGGAAAATGTTTTATACAATCTTTTCCAACATTTAACTCAGTTTCATTATCATCATTTCTATTTTTTATATAACATATTGTGTGGTTTACTCTATTACACAAACTACATCTGATTCCACTTTTATTATCAAAAATAGATATTTTTTCAGCATACCATTCATCAAATGCATCAGAAACTAATTTTTTATAAGCTCCGCTCAAAAATAAGTTTTTTGTTGATTCACTAAGTTCTTTATTGTCATTAATCATTTCATCAGAAATAAAAGGATTTTTTTGTAACAACTCTTTTATTTCCGGATATTTATTAATTATATTACTATGGTATAAAATTACACATTCCTTTTTATTTATTAATTTCTTCATATAAAGCCTACCTCTAAGTGATAAAATATAACACTGTAATTCAAAAAAATAAAACTATATATTGACATTTTTCTCTTAAAATGGTAAAATGTGAGTGCAAATAAAATAAGCCCCTCAGCTTATCAACGACTGCAATCGCTGATAAGCGTGCGCCCCGAGTATCGCTGTACTCAGAACTTGAGAAGCTAAATATGCGTATTGCTTAATTCTATACGCTTTTAGATTTTTGTCAAGACCTGTACTATTTATCCGGTGGTGCAGGTCTTACTTTTTTTGTTTCGCACCTTGACAATTTAATAGAGTAGTTGAGAGGGGATAATCACATAGAACCTAACGAGCTTGCATTAACTCTCACCCTAAAAAGCTGAGATGCAAACCGGCACTTATTGTTAGGTGTATTATAAGTGCTGATACCTATGTGTGATACATACATCGTACTCACGCCAAAAGGCAGGAACTGACTCTCAACGCTATCCTCGTTAATAATAAATACAGCAAAGCGATTTAAGTAGTTTTGCTTAACTATTTAAATCACTTTACTTTTGGCTGGGCTGGCGGGATTCGAACCCACGGGTGACGGAGTCAAAGTCCGTTGCCTTACCGCTTGGCGACAGCCCACCGTTTAAACCCAACTCGTGGTTTTTAAATCAAAAGCCGCACAAAAGTAAAATGTGCGGCTTTATGGTGACCCATCGGAGATTCGAACTCCGGACACCTTGATTAAAAGTCAAGTGCTCTGCCAACTGAGCTAATGAGTCAAATGGGGTGGAATGACGGATTCGAACCGTCGGTCTCCAGTGCCACAAACTGGCGCGTTAACCAACTACGCTAATCCCACCATGTGGCGCGGCAAAAGGGACTCGAACCCCTGACCTACTGCTTAGAAGGCAGTTGCTCTATCCAGCTGAGCTATTGCCGCATACTTAACTTAAAAATTTGTTTTTCCCTTAAGTCAGCTTCATTATTATACATCAGCAAACTCCATTTGTCAACACTTTTTTTTATTTTTTTATAATTATTTTCCTGTTTTAATTTGATGATGAAGTTAATGATATAGGCATTTTAACACATTGCAGATAATAATGTCAATATCACTTGGTATTAATATCGAAATGTTGTTATCAATTAAGTTATCTTAATCAGTCCCTTTATTATGAACCATTCTTTGCGCAAGTGCAATGTTTCTGTATTCGGGTTCGTGACTTACTTCTCTTATAAGTTTAATAAAAGGAGGAAGCTTGTAAGGCTGATCTTCTGACAGCAATTCTATCTCAAGCGTTGCTCTGTCATTCCAAAACGGATATACATCAAGTTCAAAATATTCGTCATCATACACTATGCAATATCTGTCCTTTGAAATAATACCCGTTATACATTCTTTTCTTGAAAGATAATTATTGTATTCGGCTTGTGTCAAATAAGATTCTTTTTCTATCCTTTTTAAATCATTAATCTTGATTTTTACCGTTTTAATATATACTGCGTCTTTGCCGTAACCACGTTTCCGTATTCTGAACATTCCTTCCTCGGGAGTGTTTAAATATGCCTGAGTAATCGCAACCTTTCTGCAAGCAGTCATATTATTAAGATAATCAATATCAGGGTATTCTATCAAAAACTTACGCTCAATTTCAAGAGGTTCCGGAACACCGATAAACCCTAATACTTCTTTAAGCAAATTATCGAGCCTTTTATTAAAATCACTGTTATTTGGTATAACTCGCAGGTGTGATGTGCCTGTCCATATAGAAAGTAATTTTTCGTCAAGTTCCTTGGCGAGCTTTACATCTTCTTTTCTGACAGAATTGCAGTTCTTAATGTAAGTGTTTTCATCTGTACAAGCAACACTTTTTAAGTGAAATACAGCATCATACGAATTTCTTAATACATCTTCATTTTTATTACTTATTGAAATATATTTTTTAAATTCGGCATCGGTAACATATGCTTTGCTGTCAAGCAATCCTCTGTCAAATAAAATTACAGCCTTTTCCCCATTGTATGCCTTAGCTTTCTCTTCGAGAGAATTTTCTTCTTTTAATTGAGTTTCAAAAAGTTGTTTATGGAACTCATATACACCAAGTTTTTGCGGAGTAATGCCGTTGCTCAATAAATTACTTGCAATTTCTTCTAATATAAAAACTTTTATATTTAACTTTTCAAGTTCATCTTTCAAAAAATTCAAAGCAGTTGTTTTACCGCCACATGGACCGCCTGTCAAAACTATTTTAATTACCTCAGCCATAAATTCACCTCATTTAATTTATTATAACCTTTGAAATATTTATTATTATTCTGTATTTGAAAAAAGACGATTGCAAAATTAATCTGCAATCGCCTTTTTAATATTACTTACTTCGTTTTTTACCGAAAATTATTGTTCCTGCAAAACCTGCTGCACACAAACCGACAAGCACACCTAAGAAAGTGAGATTATCACCTGTTTTTAAGGTAATAGGCTCAACATACTGTGTTTTATAAACCGTTTTTTCCTGAACAACGGTTTTAACTGTAGGAGTCGGCTGTACAGTTGTCGGTTGCGGTTGTGGCTCTGTTCCTGCTATTTTATCAAACAAATAAACATAAACAACATCTTCAATTCCGGATACAATTTCAGTCGGTTCAACATCCCACTTGCCGTTTTCATAACCGTAATTTGCTGTCATACCTGTAGGAATATTGATTCTTGCAGTACCGTCGACATTCCACTTACCCTCTTTGTCAAGCAAAGTTACATAGTAAGAAATATCATTTGAAGTCTTATCTTCCCAAGTACCGTTTACTACTTTAAAGGTAATTTTCTTCTGATATTTATCCGGTATTCCGTCAGGCTTTTCTCCGTCACCTATCTTATCTACTTCCCATATTGCCGTGAAGATATAGGCTACATCGTCTTTGCCTTTCTGCTTATCCCAACCCATAAATACATAATTTGTTCTCGTTGGATCTTCGAGTTTTATATTCTTTTCAAGAACAAATGTTGCTACATCATCACCCGAATAAGTCTTGTTATCGTGAACCCATACACCGCCGTTCGGCTTTACCTGTATTTCCTTTCCGTAGTCTACTAACTGGGTAGCATGTGTTGGTTTATCGTTTTCGTTGGGTTCTTTGTAATCAACTTTCGGGTCAGTTTTCTTTGTAAAAGTATAAGTGTAAGTTTCCGCATTTGTTTCCTTTACAGGCGACTTTGGTTCAACATCCCACTTGCCGTTTTCATAACCGTAATTTGCTGTCATACCTGTTGGAATATTGATTCTTGCAGTACCGTTGACATTCCACTTACCCTCTTTGTCAAGCAAAGTTACATAGTATGAAATATCATTTGCACTCTTATCTTCCCAAGTACCGTTTACTACTTTAAAGGTAATTTTCCTTTGATATTTATCGGGGATTCCGTCAGGCTTTTCTCCGTTGCCTATCTTATCTACTTCCCATATTGCTGTCAATTCATATTTTCTGTCAATTGAATCTGTAATTTGTTGGCTGTTGCTATAAGTGCTTTCACCGCACTTCCAGCCGTCAAATACATACTCATACTTAGTTGGTTTATTATCAATTGTTTTTACGAATTCACCCTCACGGTAAACAAATTTTGTATCACCGTTGAGTGTACCACCATCAAGATTATAAACTACAGAGTAATATTTTATCTCTATGCTGTTATCATCACTGTCAACGGTAAGAACCGCATTATCAATCTGTTTATAATCATTACCGTCTTTTAAAAATACTTTATAATTGCCTTTAGCAAGTTCTGCAGTATAACCGTTATCACCGCTCTGCAAGACAATGTAATCACTGTCAGACTTTACGACAACCTCGTACGGTTTACCGAATATGCTTTCAATATCCGCTACAGTATCATCAAGTTTGAAAACCACACTTGATGTATAGCAGTCCTTTGTTGTGTCTTTTACATAGGCGTATGCAGTTTTAGTTGTACCGTTCTCGTCAATATAACTGCCCCGTACCTCTATGGTATATTCAGTAGAGGGAGTAAGACTGCTAAAAGTTATTTTGCCGTCAATTACTTCACCCTTAACACCCTCAAGATAATATTCACATCTGTCATCAAGATTTGTAAGAGTGAGTGTTGTTGCAGTTGTGGAAGTGTTAGGTTTTTTAAATACTATTACGGTTGTAGTCGAACTGTTTTCCGAGTTTTTATGGAATTTGCAATTTCTCTTTTGAAGATTAATTTTAATTACACCTTCACCGGCTTTTAAACCGGTTATTGAGTAACCGCTTTCTGACTTACTTAAACTTATGCAATCGCTGCCGGAAATTATTGTTCCCTGACTTACATAACAGGCAGGACATACAACATGAACAACCGAGCTTTGACCTAAGAGATTAAGAATATCAACGCTCTCTCCCTCAAACACACCAAACACTGCGTTTGCCATATCTTTTGACAGGTCATAATTTTTGAAATCGTCATCATACGACGCTGTCGCAATGATATTTCCGTCAGAATCCTTTGCTGTTACGGAAATGCCGCCTTTTAATTTTTCAGCGTTAACAGATGCACCGTAAACTGCCGCGTAAGCAAAGCCTTTGCGCGAATAGCTGCGGTTATAAGATCTGCCGCTCATATTATCAGATGCAAACAAGCCTTTATCCGAATTATAAATTTCAATTTCGCTTTTTGTGCCACGCACCACAGCCATATCGTGCTTGTCAAATACATACAGATAAGTGCCAAGCTTATTTTTCCATTCGTAAGTCAGCTCTTGAGGATTACCGTCGTAATTGCTTACTTTTGCCATTAAAAGCTCACTTGAACGAAGGTCTTTACTGTCGCCCCTCATAAATCCGACAATTTCTACTGTCGGATTTGCACCGTCAAGTGCAAGTACGGCCGAGGGAACACCCACCGCACCCAAAATTGTTGCTGCCAATATAAAGCAGAAAACTCTCTGCAATGCTGACAACAACGTTTTTTTGTGTTTTTTTAACATTGCCATATATTACCTCCATGCAAATGATTATATGCAGAAGACAGGCAAATAATACACGGCAAAATAAAAAGGGAAAGCTAAACTTCCCCTTGTCCTAAAAAATTCCGTATTTAGTTTTTAATCGCTGTAATTTACTTCCGATTGGTTTTGTAAGCAGCAACAGGAATATTACATTTGAAACCATATAAACAACGGTAAACGGTGCTGCGGTTGTAATGCTTGCCACAAATCTTGCTATATTAAATGTGCCGTCAGCCCAGAGAGTTGTCCATACATCCATTATAAAAGAAAATGCTATGCCCGATAGAGCGCCGTAAATAATAAGCAACACCTTACTCTCAACAAGTTTTTTAGCAAGCAAGCCCGCCAAAAATCCGATAAGTCCCCACGCAAGCATTTGAAACGGAGTCCACGGTCCTTGTCCAAAATAGAAATTTGAAACCACAGCAGAAAAAGCTCCTGTAATAAAACCTGCTTCACTGCCAAGATAAATAGCGGTAATAATTACAATTGCAGTAACGGGCTTAAAAAACGGAATGGGAGCAAATACAAACCTGCCCGCTACAGACAATGCCGTCATAACAGCTATTATAACAATTCGGCGTGCATCGTTTTTACCTTTTTCAAAAGAAATAAAAAACGGAATACAGGCAACCACCGACAAAACAAGCGATATAAAGGCATATTTGCGGTCGCCGAAGAAAAACAGTCCGCAAAGTACAATAAGCGGTGCAACCACAAAAACACATAAGTATTTTATTATCTTTTTAGCAGTCATTTTACTCCTCCTTAACAGCGGAAATCAACTCTTCCGTTGTTATAATGCCGTCTTTTATACCTCGTGAAATTTTATTTGCAGAAGTCGTATAAAATCGTTTTCCGCAATAAAATTCGTGCGGTTCAAGTCTTTTTGAAAGAGTACCGTTAAAAAGCATTGCACATACGGTGGAAACTTCAGCCGAAAAATCAAGGTCATGTGTAACAAGTAATATTGTAATTTGGTTGTCGGAAAGTTCTTTTAAAGTTTTTGCAAGTTCTGCTTTTGAAAAACTGTCACAACCCTTTGTCGGTTCGTCAAGCAATAATATTTTCGGTTCGAGAAGTAAAAGTTTTACAAAACCTGCACGCTGAATTTCACCTCCGCTAAGGTCATACGGATGGTGATTTAAAAGATGGTGTACATTAAACTTTTCTGACAATTTATTTATTTTTTCCAAATCCCCGCTCACGCTTTTAAAGTCTTCAAGCAAGCTGTCTTTAACAAATAACAATTGTGGATTTTGAGGCATAGTAGCTGTTTTTTCATTTAGCTTCACCTTGCCTCTGTACGGCTTAAGCCTTGCTCCTATTACGGAAAGCAAAGTTGATTTTCCGCTGCCGTTTGCACCGACAACCGAAAAAATCTCTCCTCTGTTTACCGATAAATTAAGACCGAGGAGCACATCATCAGACTTTTTATCATATCTGAAATATACATTTTTAACCGATAATATTTCATCGTCGGAATTATTATTCTGCAATGTATGTTCTGTAAAAGAATTATTTTTGCTATATTTAGCAAAAAGTTCTCTGCCTTCTTTGACCGTAACGGGGCATTGCGATTTACAATCCGTTACGGAATAAAGCCGTGCAGGCACAGGCAAAGCGAGCATCATAGGATGATTTTTTGAAATTTTGCTAAGAGCGTTGCAAGTATCTTTAGGTGCGGTATCGGTAATTATTTTTCCTTGCTCCATAACAATAATTCTATCCGCAACGGGAAACAGTTTTTCAAGTCTGTGTTCGGTAATAATTACAGTGATACCCAAGTCTTTATTAAGTTTGTCAAGAATTGTAAAAAAGTTTTCTGCCGATACAGGGTCAAGCTGACTTGCGGGTTCGTCAAGAATTAATACATCGGGCTCGGCAACAGATGCCGCCGCAAGATTAAGAATTTGCATCTGACCGCCAGAAAGTGAGTTTGTCTTTTGTTCTATTATTTTTGAAAGTCCAAAGTAAGTAGCCGTTTCACTTATTTTAATATTTATTTCTTCACTCGACATTCCCATATTCTCAAGCGTAAAGGCAAGTTCATGGAGTACGGTATCGGTTACTGTTTGATTTTCGGGATTTTGCGAAACATAGCCTATTTTAAAAGCCGTATCCTCTTCACTGCATTTTTCAATATTTTCGGAGCAGAAAAATATTTCTCCTGTTTTTGTGCCGTGAGGAGCTGCCTGCGGCTTTAAAAGTCTTAGCAGTGTTGTTTTTCCGCAGCCGGACTGACCGCAGATAACACAAAACTCTCCCCTTTTCACAGTAAAATTCACATTATCCAAAGCCTTTTCCTGCATCTGCGGATAAGTAAAACTTAAATTTTTGACAGAGAAAATTTCCATACAAGCTCCTCCTTTAACTCAATGATAAACGGCATAAATGACAGTACACCGAAAGCCGACATTCCGATTACGGATAATATTGTAATATCACACATCTCGATATGCGGATATATAAGAAAATCAAGTTGACCTGTCGCTAAAGCAAACAGCACTGTAGTCAACATTCCCAGAGAAAGTACAGTAAAAACCGTATCTGCTTTTGTAAAAGGAAAGCGGCAGTAAAAACTGCGCTTTTTAACTCCGTATCCTCTTGCGCTCATTGAATCGGCAGTTTGAACCGAACCCTCAAGCATTACGGAAACCGAAGCAGAAAATGCACCTATGTATTGTTTAAATTTATTTTTACCGCAAAAATCGGATTGAGCCGCCAATGTGCGCTTAAACACAAGAATAAATTTAGGCACAAAATGAAGTACCATTGAAAACAATAATGCAAGTCTTGGTAAAAATCTTCCGAAAATATATATAAGTTTTTCGGAATCAAACACGCTGTTGAATACCGAAAACCAAAGTATTACGCTCAAAAGCATCAGTCCGAGCACCGCACCGTAAACTATAGCCTCAAGCGTAATAGGAATATCATTTATAAATATAAGCGGTGTTACTCCCTTGTGTGAGAAAAGCGGGTTGGTTATTGTTACAAGTAAAAAAATCAGCACATAACCAAAAAAGGATTTTAAAAATAATTTAAAACCCTTTTGTAATACAGAATAAGCCGCCGCTCCGAAAAGCGACAGCAGTAAAATTATATAATTCCATGTAAACATTGATACCAACAGCACAGATACAAAATATATAAGCTGTGCCAACGGATTAAAGGAATTAAATCTTAGCATTATTCTTCTCCTGTAAATTCGTTTCCGATATCTGCGCCCAAATCGCAGGTATATAAGAATTTAATTGTATCTCCGTCATGCAAATCATAAGAATTGCAACCTACCGACGGAAAAACATCATTTACGCAGTATTCCCAGCCCGAAAGCTGACCGCAAGAAAATTCATAAAGATTTGCAATACCCTCGATATAAATATCTGCGTCCGTTCCCTCGTATTCATATTGAATTTTATTCTGACGGCAGGCTTCACTAAGCGCATCATATGCGGTAGCATTTTCGTCAAGAGTAATCTTTGTAGGCTTGAGAATTACGCCGTCACTCGGAACATAGCTTTCAAGACCGCTTTCAAGCTGATCCATATTATTTAAAATGGTTGAGCAGTTGATTGAAAAAGTAACCTCAATTCCCTCTTTTTGAGATGAAGAGGAATAGTAGTCATCGGGAGTCTGAACCGAACAGCCACATAGCACGGCAGTAATTATCAATACAAGTAATAAAAGTTTTAATTTCATTATTTGTCACCTTTTCTTTTGCCGAATAATCTGAACGGCTCACCGTCTTTTTTCAGCACTGTTAATCTTATAATTAAAAGCACAGCCGCTACTGCCACAAGTCCGATAAGAGAAACATAGAAAATAAAATTATTGTCGTCATCCGAATTTGCCGCCGCTGCGGAATCCGGAGTAGATGCAAGCGTAAAAGGCTCGTAATTGTCATCTGCCAAAGCCATTACCTGATCATCATAATTTTCCGCATTATTGGATTCGGGATTTACAGTTGTTTCCTGCTGTCCTTCGTCAACTTGCGAATTATGTTTTTCTGTAATATCACCTGTATTTACAGAATTATTTTTATTGTTGCTGTCTATATTAACCTCAGAACTGTCTGTGTTTGAATTTTCAGTGTTCTGTCGGGAATTTTCGCTATTAGAATTATTTTTCTTTGTATCGTCAAATTCAAAAATCTCGGTATTGCCCTTTGACATATATTTATATAAATCAACAAGTGAGTTTAATGCCTGATAACACGCAATATTATTCGATTTTCCGTTTTCAATATGAGAAAAACCGCCGTCCGAATTTTTGAAAGTCATGAGATTGTCAACAAGAGTGTTGCAGTTTTTAATAAATCTTGAATCCGACTGCACATCTATATCGAGTGCAACAAGCGCAGAAATAACTTGAGAAACACTCTCGGAATTTACTGTGCCGAAAGAAGAATATCCGCCTTTTTCATTTTGTTTTTTTGACAAAACATTAAGTGCTCTGTCAATAGATTCTTTTACCGTACTGTCAGATTTATAAGGAGCAAGTGCCTGTAAGCACATTGCGGTAACATCGGTATCGGCAGACTTTCCCATAAGTGTAAAACCGCCGTCCGAAAGCTGTAAGCCTATAATTTTTTTAATGAAATATTCTCTGTCATATTTTGCTTCACTCGGAACTTTTGCATTTGCACAGTCGAGTGACAGCAAGGCATAAACATATGCATTTATACCTTGCTTGTTCACATTTTCACTGTTATAAACTCCGTCACTGAGCAAATTTTTGCCGTTGATATTTTCAGGATTAAGTCCGCAGGCATAAAGTGCAAGTGAGGTACGCTGAAAATCTGTAGCTTTGCTTTTTGATTCATATAACTTTTCGGCAGATTTTATCATAGAACTTTGTACAGCAGTTACATCTGTACCGTATTTTGACAAAGAAATAATATACCACTGTGTTTCAGAATTATCCGTGGTTTCAGAAAGTTTTTGTACAAACGAAGCTGTATCGTCAGCCTTTAAAATTGCCGATTTATACGAGATAATTCCGTCTATAGTTTTTGAAATATCTTCTTTTGTGTAGTTTTCAGCCGCATTTACCGTTACCGATAAAGATAACATTACTGCGCATATAAGTAAAGCTGTCAGTTTTTTCAGCATAATTATCATTCCTTATTAGAATTATTCTGTTTCACCCGAAAGAATTGTCTGAAGTGCTGTAACATCATTTACATCAACTTTTCCGTCTTTGTTTACATCAGCAATTCTTACTTGTTCTTCGCTAATATTGTTATAATTGCTAAGGTATGTCTGAATAGCTGTAACATCGTTAATGTCTACCTTACTGTCAAGGTTTACATCATTGACAATCTTTGTATCTACAAATACTGTGTAGTCATCTGCGTAACGAAGAACAGCAGGAGCACCGCTGTAACCGTACTTTTCAACCTGTAAGCTGTGAGGACCGAATGTAAGCTGATCCTTATCAATTACAACTACACCGTTATAATCTGTTGTGTATTCTTTGCCGTCAAAATATACTGTCATATTATCAATCGGAAGAACAGCGTCACCGAATGTAGCCTTTGCTGTAAATGTAATTTTACCCTCGCTTGTAAGCAATGAAGTATCTGCGATTGGGAGGTAGCATGGATACTCACCGTAATAAAGAACTACTGTATCATTATTACTAAGTGTATAATCTCTTACTCCTACATTAGGAACTACGCTGTTTACAGCATAATACCAGCCGTCCCAGCCGCCGAATGAACCTGCTGCAATGCCGTTTACCTCTGAAATATAGCCTGCATCAGCACCTACTACTTCGATATTATCAGAAACTTCGTCTGCATATGAGATAAGCTGACCGACATTGCTGTCCTTTGCAATTTCAAATGTGTCTTTAAGGTAGCAAGCCTCCGGGCCTTCAATTCTGAGATTTACATTAATTGTGTTTTCTCTTGCAATATTAACTGTAAAGTCGTCAGCATAACGAAGTACGGCAGGAGCACCGTTTGAATTTTTCTTTTCAACCTGAACACTGTGCTCACCTGATGTAAAATCAGCCTTGCTAAGTGAAATTGTACCGTTTTCATCTGTTGTATAAGTATGACCGTCAAAAGTAACTGTCATATCTGCAATAGCAACTGTGCTTACGGTCGGATTCCAGTCGCTGTCATATGTAGTTGACTCTGCATTAAAACTGATTTTTCCGTCACTGTTTAATGCCGAAGTGTCAATCTGCGGAAGAAGACAAGGAAAATCACCGTAATAAAGAACAACTGTATCATTGTCGCTAAGTGTGTAATCACCTACGCCAACATTAGGTGAAACTGAATTTACAATATACTGCCAGCCGTCCCAGCCGCCGAATTTGCCTGCTGTTTCGCCGTTTACATCTGTTATGTAATTATTTTCGGCGCCTGTTACCGTAACATCATCAGAAAGCTTGTCTGCATACTGAATTAAGTCAGCTGCCGTGCTGCCCTGTGGAATTTCATAATTGTCATAAAGCACACAAGAATTCACACCCTCAATACGGAGTGAAACTGTAATGTCCTTTGTTTCTGCCGCAAATGCCGTAACTGCAGATGCAGAAACAAGCAAAGTAGCAAGTGAAGCAGAAATAAATTTTGCTGTTGTTTTCATAAACATTCTCCTTAAATAAAAAATAGCCCCTTAAAAGAGGCATAGCTATATAAAGGGTAATAATTTACCCAATAACTATTCTCCCACTGCCCAAGAAAGTTTTTCAAACTATGTTATGGCAGGTCTCCTGACTTACAGTCTGCGTTAAAGCAGCCAAGGCGCCTTCTCGGTTTCCCAATGGCATGAGCCAAGGCTATAACTGTTTACAGTAATGGCGGTTGTGACGGACTTGCACCGTCTTCCCTATTAATTAAATGAATAAACCATAACAAATATTAAGTTCAAATTAAATTTTATAGCATAATCGGTGTTATGTCAAGTTAATGCCTGTCTTTTTCCTCTTTTGCCTTATTTTTCCGCTTTATCACAGATAAATACAGCATAAAACACAAAACACCGACAGCAAGTCCGCAAATAACTCCAACTATAAGCATAAATACAGTGTTGTCTGAAAATTTGCCGTTTAATGAACCGAGTTCGTCAATACTGCTTTTTTCTGAATTTCCTGTACTTTCATTGCTTTCGGATTTATATTCCGTTGTATCCGATTTTTCATTATCATTTGATTTTTCACTGCCTTGTTTTGTAACACTTACCTTACCGCTTGAACATTGCGAAATTTCAACGCTTTCTGCCGAAGAATTAACACAATCATAGGCTGTATATTGCAAATTACTCTGACCTTCGGCTGTTGCCTTAAATTCTAAAGTAAGTATTACCGTGTCATTATCAATATTTTTGCCGTCTTTGCAAAGGTAAGATACATTTAATGTACTTCCGTTATCATAAGCATAAGCCAGACTGTCCGAATCGGAACTGATTGAACGGTATTCTATTATATTTCTGTCATAAGTAAATTTTAATAATACGGCAGAGATTTTTTCGGACGATTTTGCCTTTACATCAACCTTAAAAATTCTGCCTTTATCACAATTTATATCTTCTGTTTTGAAAGCTAAGCCGTTTGTATCGGCGGCAAAAACAGAAACAGCGGAGAAAATTATGAAAAGAACCGTAAACATTAATAATACAAATCTTTTCATATTTTCTCCGCTCCTTTTTAAGCGTGTTCTGCTTTATTAAAATTTTTTTGTTCGGTATCTGACCTTTGTCCCTCTTTTTTGCTCTGCACATTGTAGGAAATGCGTGTAAGCATATTTTCACTCACAAACCGTTGAGCAACTTTTGCTACTTTCATTGTAAAGCCGGGAATAATAACCATTTTGCCTTTCATAGTTTTCTCAATCGCATACTTAGCAACAAAATCCGGCGAAAGTCCGTTAAGGCAAAACTTTACATCCGCAACATTATTAAAATTAGTATTCACAGGACCGGGACAAAGCACGGAAATTTTAACATTACTGCCCTGTCGCCTCAGTTCTTCGTGAACAGCCTCTGTAAGCCTTACAACATAATTTTTTGATGCATAATAACTTGAAAAAGTCGGACCCGCCAAAAAGCCCGCTGACGAGCCTACATTAAGTATGTAGCCTTTATTTTTCTTAACCATATCCTGCAAAAAGCATTTTGTCAGAATATGCACTGCACTTATATTTGTGTGAATTAAATCAAGCTCTTTTTTCAGCGGTACATCCAAAAATCTGCCATATGCGCCAAAGCCTGCATTATTGACGAGAAAATCTATATCCTCGTCTTTTAAATGCTCATACAAATCAATAGCGTCTTGTTCCCGTGACAAATCAATGGTGATTACTCTGACATTTACATTTTTAAGTTCAGCCTTAAGCTCTGTCAGCTTATCATAGTTTCTTGACGCAACTATCAAATCATACCCCATTGCAGCCAAGATTCTCGCAATTTCCTTACCAATCCCCGAACTTGCTCCTGTAATTAAAGCCTTCATATATTCACCTGCTTTTATTTATTTTTTGACACCGATGGCACAAAGCCATGTAGTGCCGTCCTTTTTATGGGTTTCAATGTCTTCAAAGCCTGCCTTTGCAAGCATTTCCCGTATCTCCTCCTCTGTCACCGTTTTTATGCCTACCTTGTCCTCTACAGCCTTCCATTTATCAGGTTCTTCGGGAGTTTTCAGCATTTCAAATACAAGCATAATCCTGCCGTTTTGCTTTAACACTCTATAAATTTCTTTTAAATCATTAAGTTTGTCCGGCCAGAAGTAATAGGTTTCTACCGCAGTTACAACATCAAAGCTGCAATCCTCAAACGGCAAAGACGAAACCGAGGCAAGTACGATTTTAACCTTATTACAGAGAATGTTTTTTCTGTTCTGTGCCTTTGAATGTTTGATACAAAGCGCAGAATAATCTATTCCGTAAACCTTGCCGTTACCGATTCTCTCTGCTATTCGTGACACGGTAAGACCGCCGCCGCAGCCAACATCAAGCACACGATAATGTCTTTCAAAATTTATATGATCAAGCGCCCAACCGGTAAGCTCGTAATGTCCTTCATTCATGGAACTAATCATTTTTTTGCCCCAAAAGCCCTTCGGCTTCTTGGCATTTTCCAACAGCTTATGATATTTCACAAGAATCTTCCTTTCCGTAAAACACATATTAACTTTATCAAATATATTAATTTTGCTTTAAACTCATTATTGTGCTATCGATTATAACACATATTTATATATTTTACAATTACTTATTGATTTATTTTATTTGATTTTTGTTCATCAATAAGTTCCTGCACCAAATAATCGTCACTTATACAATGCATATCCGATATACCCATTTAGGTTTTATTGTCAAAAGCCAAAATCATATTTAATTTTACAATACTATGTTCTTTCCGTCCCATTCAACCGAAACCGCTTTATTATCATTTTCCAAATTAATTAATAATCCCTCATCAAGATTTTTTATGGAATGGTGAACGGACAGAAGGAATAGAAAGATAGCGAATCACGGTAACCGTAGCCGATTCGTTTAGCGACCTTGATCTTGTTGTTGAAGCCTTCGAGCTTGTCGGTGTCATCTGAGATATCGGCTACGCTTTTGGGATTGTACTGTTCAATAATTTGCTTTGCGAGGTTCTCGCCCGGTGCGCTTTCTCTCTTTTTTGCCATTTCGTTCATTCCTTTCTTTCATTGTAGCACACTTTTTCCAAAATGCAAAAAGTGTGCAAGTTATTTTTCTAACTTACACACTTTATTTTACAAGCTCAGGTGTAGCAATAAAAATTCTACACTTTTATTTTCCCATAAATTAACAAAATCAAAACGGCTTTATTTTGTAAAAAAGCGGAATAAAAGAGATTACAAGTCAAACAATATTAATGCAATATTTTGCAAATATTACAAATTCAGGGGAGTTTTGATATGAAGGCAACAGGTATTGTCAGAAGAATTGACGACCTCGGTCGTGTTGTTATACCAAAAGAAATTCGTCGCACCCTGCGTATTCGTGAGGGCGACCCGCTTGAGATATATACTGCTACCGACGGCGAAGTTATATTTAAAAAATATTCACCTGTAGGAGAATTATCGGCATTTGCCTCACAATATGCGGAAGTTCTCTCAAGAGTAAGCGGTTTACCCGTTATTATTTGCGACAAAGACCATGTTATTGCCGCATCGGGAGTATCTAAAAGAGAATTACTTGAACGACGGGTTTCTCCTGTTCTTGAAAATTATATGGAAAGCCGTAAAAGTTATACTGCAACACAGGCAACGGTCGGTGATATTCAACCGGTTGAAGGTGTGGAACACAGAGCGGCAGTCATATACCCTATTATTGCCGCAGGCGATGTTACGGGTGCAGTTGTAATGCTGATGGGCGAAGATAATAAAGTTCCTACTGAAACAGAGGTTAAACTTGCTCATTCAGCGGCCGCTTTTTTAGGAAAACAAATGGAAGAATAAACTATAAGGGTTGCCACAGGCTTGTGTGACAACCCTTATTATATGAAAATATGATTCATCACACAAGTTAAGTGAAATAATAAAAAATTTAGGTCAAGTCTTTTAAAGACTTGCAGGTTTGAACAAAACCCATAATATCTTCCGATATTACAATTTATCGGGCACAAACAGTGTGGCTGTTCAGCTATCGTTAGATTGCATAAACGGAAAGTATTTGTGGGCTTTGCCCACACCCACAACCTTTGAAAAGGTTGACCAAACTTTTATAATTGACTGACGAAGTATTCTGTTAAACCCTAATTACCCTTTTAAATAAACTTTTTACAATTAAAGACTGCCGCTCATTACAAGCGGCAGTCTTTAAGAAAAAATATGAAATGTATAAGGGATTGGTTAATTTATCAGCCTGCAAGTGCTGCACCGAGTGCATTACAGTTTGCCGTGGCTTCGTCATCGGGAGCATCATTGCAGATAACACTTTCTGCTGCGAGAACTGCGCCTGCCGAATTACAGGTTTCCTCCCATGTTCTCATCCATTCGCCGTCACCCCAGCCGTATGAGCCGAAGAGGGCAATTTTCTTACCGTTGAGCTTTGGTTCACATTCATTGAAAACAGGCTCAAACTCGCTGTCCTCGAGTGTTTCGGCACCCATTGCCGGGCAACCGAATGCAATTGCGTCAAATTCGTCTACTTTATCTGCAGAAAAATCTGTTACATTAAATACAGAAACCTCTGCGCCTGCGCTTTTTGCGCCCTCTGCAACAGCGTCAGCCATTGCCTCTGTGTTGCCTGTTCCACTCCAGAACACTACTGCTATTTTACTCATAAATTAATTACTCCTTTGTAAATTTATACGGTAAGTCGTTTAAGCGACGAACCCTGCAAATATTTTTTGCAGTATATATTAGTACATTTTTTGTACTTTTCAAATGTCTTTTTAGCATTATCTTCATTGTGATATACTTTCCAACATCCGCAGCATTTAAAGTTTTTTCCTTTATTTTCAATAAAACTTATTACATCGTCAATCGGATAGCCTAAAAACAATCCTATCTCGTGAGGAAATCCGCCGCAAGAATAAACTCTTGCAGAAAGCTCGTTTATAAGCTCATCATTGGTAGTTCCTCTATACCCTATTGAATTTAAAAACTTTTTGTTTTTGCCGTTTTGCATATCTGCGTTTAATTTTTCCGGACGATAAACATAAATCAACGCTCTTTCGGGCGAACAGTACAGTACACGGATTGACACACCTTTTGCGTTGAGAACAGAGTTTAGGGAGATAATATCTTTTTTCAGCCTATATACGCTGTCAATTCGGCAATTAACCAAATTTCCTGTTTTTATATTCGCCAATGTCGGTGAGCAGTGGCGGACTAAAATTTCTTCAGACATAATGCTCCTTTTAGTTAGCTTTAACTAACTATTATTTCATAATTAACGCCCTTACAGGCGTTGATTTACATTTATTTCTGTAATTATAGAGGCACAATTACAATAATGGAAAGATTCTTGCTTTAAGTTAGTTGTCACTAACCTTTCGCATAATTATAATACAACATCTTCCCCTATTTGTCAACACCTATTTTGAAATTTTTTAAATTTATTTTTTGCTCTTGCATTTTTTGTCGGTACAGTATATACTATATCCATAAATGCATAATATATGTATGGGAATGAGGTTCTCCCACGGATTTTTCCGAAACCGCTTTTGCTGATGACTTCTGTTTTATACAGGGGCATTGGCTTTTTTTATGCCATTTTTTATTACAAAATTTTGAGGTGAATTATGAAAAGAAAGTTTGTTGATTTCAAGGTATTGACGGCATCTCTTTGCTGTGCCGTTGTTATGGGCGTAATTTCTTTCGTGTTTTTAAAAATGCTCGGATTATCGTCCATATTCAGGGAGTATTTCCCTTATTGCATATGGTTCTTGCCACTTTCGGGTATGCTTACCGCTTTTGTATATAAGAAATACGGCGGTGAGTCCTCAAAAGGCAACAATCTTATAATTCAGAGTGCAAACGATGGTATAAAAGTACCTAAAAGGCTTGCAGTTCTTACATTCTTCTTTACACTGCTGACACACTTTTCGGGCGGCTCAGCAGGCAGAGAGGGCACTGCCGTTCAAATCGGCGGCGCTCTTACAAGCAATGTTGCCGACAAGTTCGGATTTAAAAAAGAGGACAGAAAAACTATCATTTTAAGCGGATTAAGTTCGGCATTCGGCTCCGTATTCGGCACTCCGCTTGCAGGTGCATTCTTCGGTATGGAAGTTTGCTGCATAGGTCAGCTTTCCGCAAGCGCTGTTATTCCATGCTTTTTATCATCTTATCTGGCAAATGCTGTTACGCTTTTGCTCGGCGCAACACACGAAGTACATACTATTGCAAGCGTTCCTAACTTTGATTTTAAACTTATATTGATATTTGTTTCCGCATCTGTATTTTTCGGACTTCTCGGAAAATTATTTGCTCTTGCGGTCAAATATTTAAAATTATTATACGCAAAAATTTTTAAAAATACCGTTCTCTCTGCAATGGCAGGCTCTGTTGTTGTCACATTGCTAATCATTTTATTAAATCTCAACAAATATGAAGGACTTAGCACTTGGCAGCAAACAACCGCATTCGAGGGCAATGCAAATTGGTACGATATGCCCGTAAAATTCATTTTGACAGCGCTCACACTCGGAGCAGGATTTCAAGGCGGTGAAGTAACTCCTTTGTTTGACATAGGGGCGTCATTCGGCGGCTGGTATGCAAATTTATTCGGCATTGAACCGAGTTTTCTTGCGGCAATTGGCTTAATCTGCGTGTTCGGTTCTGCCGCAAACACACCGATTACCACAATTATGCTCGGTATTGAGCTTTTCGGCGCCGAAGCCGCGCCTTATTTTGTATTTGCAAGTCTGATAAGTTTTATAGCGTCGGGCAAATCGGGAATTTACTCTTCACAGGAAAGAAAGCTAAGTAAAAGTCTGTTTTCAGCAAAGACTGATTTTTCCGAATAAATATGGTACAATATAAAAAGAAATAATTGGAGGTGCTGTATGAAAATTTTAGTTGTTTTTACAGGCGGAACTATAGGCAGCTGCTACAATGACGGTGTAATTTCTCCCGATTCAAGCACCCGTTACAAGTTAATCGAAATGTACAAACAAAACGGAGGTTATGCTGAATTCGATGCGATCTCTCCTTACACGGTACTTAGCGAAAACTTAAACGGCGAGTATTTTAATTTACTTTATAATTCCGTCAAAGAAAATATAAATAATTATGACGGCATCATTGTTACCCATGGTACAGATACACTGCAATACACTTCCGCTGTGCTTTCTTATATGTTCGGCTTGTGTAATACTCCTATTGTGCTTGTGTCTGCAAATTATCCGCTCGAGAGCGAAAAATCAAACGGACTCGAGAATTTTTCCGCTGCCGTGGATTTCATTAAATCAGGCAATAATAAAGGTGTATTTGTCGCATACAAAAATAACGGCGAGCATGCAAACATTCACCGTGCCTCTCGCCTGCAAAAACACCTTGCTTATTCGGATAAAATCGAAAGCGTTAATAATATTTACTACGGTGAAATCATTAACGGCAATTTTATTAAGAATATCAATTATACAGAAAAGCGAGATGAAATAAAATTTGAGAATATGCCTGTTTTCAAATCAACTTCCCCTGTACTTAAAATTACACCGTATGTGGGAATGGCTTATCCGCAGCTTAACAAAAATATTAAAGCCGTATTGACGGAAAGCTATCATTCGGGAACTGTAAATACCGCAAGCAAAGATTTGGAGAAATTCTGCAATACAGCCAAACAATTTAACATTCCTGTATTTTTAACAGGCAGTGAGACAGGATTTTTTTACGAAAGCAAAGAACTTTATTCAAAATTAGGCATTCAGGTACTCCCTACTGTCACTCCGATTTCTGCTTATATTAAGCTATGGATATTATGCGAAAACAATGCAAAAGACATTTATAAAGCCTTTTCAAAATCCATCGGCGGAGATATATTATAAATCTATAAACATAAAACTACAGCACCGACAAAGTGATGTGACCTCCAAACCGTTAGATTCTTAGTCTGACTTTTTGGGGACAACTCAAAAAAGCGGTGCTGTTTTGATGTGCGTTATGCCAAAAGGGCCGACACAATTTCTCGTGTCGACCCTCTCGGTTTATGTGAATTAAAAAGGATAGGTAATTTTAATAGGATTACTCAATATCCTGCATTGCATCGTAACCTGTTTCACCGGTTCTTACTTTTACAACATCTTCAACATCATAAATGAAGATCTTGCCGTCGCCGATATGACCTGTATAGAGTGCCTTTACAGCGGCATCTACAACAGCCTTTACAGGAACTTTGCAAACTACGATTTCTACCTTCATCTTAGGAAGGAGATTACTTTCAATAGCAACACCACGGTAATACTCTGCCTTACCCTTTTGAGCGCCGCAACCGAGTACCTGTGATACTGTCATACCTGTAATACCGAGTTTATCCATTTCTTCCTTGAGTGCCTCAAGTTTTGACTGCTTAAGGAGAATATCAATCTTAGTAATCTTTGTACCGTCGGTAGCCATATCATACTTGCCTGCAAGCTGAACAGGAACTGCCTTAGTTACAGGAACATTGCCCTCAACATCAAATGTTTCGTCAAGTGAAGCTGTACCAACACCGATTGGCATAAAGTCTGCATATGCGCTTACAAGACCGTGCTCGCAAATATCAAGACCCTTCATTTCTTCTTCCTTAGTTACACGAAGACCGATTGTCTTTTTGATGATTGTAAATACGATGATCATACAAACAACTGTCCAAGCGGCTACACAAAGGATACCGAGAGCCTGCTTACCGAGCTGTGCAAAACCGCCGCCGTAGAAAAGACCTGTGATACCGTCCTGACCGTTGCCTGTTGCAAAAAGACCTACTGCAAGGCCGCCCCACATACCGTTTACGCCATGTACTGAGAATGCACCAACCGGGTCATCTATCTTGAGTTTAATATCAACAAATTCTACTGCAACTACTACGAGGATACCTGAAACAATACCGATGATTGCAGAACCGATAGCATCAACATCTGCACAACCTGCTGTTACTGCAACAAGACCTGCAAGTGAAGCGTTAAGACACATTGAAACATCAGGCTTACCGTTCTTAATCCAAGTAAAGAGCATACATGTTACTGTAGCAACAGCCGGAGCGATTGTTGTTGTAAGAAGGATCTGACCGAGTCTTGAACCGTCTTCTGCAGCAGCACCGTTAAAGCCGTACCAAGCAAACCAAAGAATGAATACACCTAAAGCACCAAGTGTGATGCTGTGACCCGGGATAGCGTTTACCTTACCGTTTTTGCCATACTTACCGATACGAGGTCCGAGGATGATTGCACCTACAAGAGCAGAGATACCGCCAACCATATGAATTACGATTGAACCTGCAAAGTCAATACAACCGAGCTGTGCAAGCCAACCCTGGCCGTTCCATACCCAACCTGCCTCGATAGGATAAACAACCAATGAAATTACTGCACTGTAAACACAGTATGCAGAGAACTTTGTACGCTCTGCCATAGAACCGGAAACAATTGTTGCGGCTGTAGCACAGAATACAAGCTGGAATACAAATGAGTTCCAATCAAAGCTTGCCCAATCTGTAAACATTGTAAGATTAGGAACGCCGATGAAACCTGCAATATAGTTTTCCGACATCATAAGTCCAAAACCAAGCAAACTGAACACTACTGTACCGATACAGAAGTCCATCAGGTTTTTCATAATGATATTACCGGCGTTTTTCGCTCTTGTAAAACCGGTTTCTACCATCGCAAAACCACATTGCATAAAGAATACGAGCAAGGCGCCTATCATATACCATACGCCTGTACTGCCAAAAATCATTTCTGCCATATAGATCTCCCCTTTTTTCAAATAGCAAAAATGGCGTGTACCAAACAGTTTTTGTCTGTTCGTTACACGCCATTGTGTCACCAAATTTAAAATTTAAAAATCAGTCAATCGATCATACACCGTAAAGCATTTCGCCGTATGAAGGATATGGCCAGTAATCAGCGGCTGTTTCTGTTTCCATAGCGTCGCCGATTGCACGAAGTTCAGTCATTACCGAGAATACGCTCTCTCTGTAATACTTAGCATAAGCAAGAACATCGCCCTCATATTCGCTTGCGCCGATAACAGCGTTCTCAAGCTCTGCTGTCTTTTTGCTGAAGCAAACAAGTTTGTTTGAAAGACTTGTAATGAGGTCTTCCTCAACTGATGTTGGGATTGCGTCTGAAAGAGCTTTCTTAGCAAGTGCTGTATCTGTAAGCTCTCTTACATATGAAGTAACGGCAGGAATCATATCTTTTTTAGCCATATCAATCATTGTAAGTGCTTCGATATTGATAATCTTAGCATAGTTTTCAAGCTCAATCTCATATCTTGCATGAATTTCATCTACAGAATAAATCTTGTTCTTTGTAAAGAGGTCAATATTCTTCTGATCAATGTAATGCTCAACTGCATCAGGAAGTGATTTAAGGTTAAGAAGACCTCTCTTCTCTGCCTCTTCAACCCATTCAGGTGCATAGTTGTTGCCGTTGAAGATAATTGCCTGATGCTCTGTAAATGTCTTTTTAATAAGAGCCTTAACCGCTGCGTCAAGATCGGATGCGTCTTTCAACTCATCATAGAACTCTGAAAGTTCCTCGGCAACCATTGTGTTAAGCATTATGTTAGGACAAGCAATGTTGAGAGCCGAACCGAGTGCTCTGAACTCAAACTTGTTACCTGTGAAAGCAAACGGTGATGTTCTGTTACGGTCTGATGTATCTTTCTTAAAGTCAGGAAGAACATCAACACCTGTTGACATCTTAACCTTGCCCTTGCTTATATACTCTGTACCATTGATGATTGATTCAACCAATGCGCCGAGGTCATCACCGAGATACATTGAAATGATTGCAGGCGGTGCTTCGTTAGCTCCAAGACGATGGTCGTTACCTGCCGATGCAACAGAGATTCTTAAAAGATCCTGATACTCGTGAACAGCCTTTACGATAGCTGCGAGGAAAAGCTGGAACTGAATATTTGTTTCAGGAGTTTTGCCCGGATCGAGGAGGTTTTCGCCTGTATTTGTAGAAATTGACCAGTTGTTGTGCTTACCTGAACCGTTTACACCTGCAAAAGGCTTTTCGTGAAGGAGGCAAACAAGACCATGCTTTTCAGCAATCTTCTTCATAACTTCCATTGTAAGTTCGTTGTGGTCGGTTGCGATATTTGTAGTTGTAAAAATAGGAGCAAGCTCGTGCTGCGAAGGAGCAACCTCGTTGTGCTTTGTCTTAGCGAGGATACCGAGTTTCCAAAGCTCGTTGTCAAGGTCTGCCATGAAAGAGGCAACTCTTGTCTTGATTGCGCCGAAGTAATGGTCGTCAAGTTCCTGTCCTTTAGGAGCTTTTGCACCAAAGAGTGTTCTGCCTGTGTAGATAAGGTCTTTTCTCTGGTCATAAACATCTTTATCTATAAGGAAGTATTCCTGCTCAGGACCTACTGTTGTTGTAACTCTCGTAACATCTGTTTTGCCGAGAAGATTAAGAACTTTGCAAGCCTCTGTGCTGATTCTCTCCATTGAACGAAGAAGAGGTGTTTTCTTATCGAGGACCTCACCTGTGTATGAACAGAATGCTGTAGGAATGTAAAGTGTACCGTCCTTAGCAAAAGCATATGAAGTCGGGTCCCAAGTTGTATAACCTCTTGCCTCAAAAGTAGCACGAATACCGCCGCTTGGGAAAGAAGATGCATCAGGCTCGCCCTTTACAAGCTCTTTACCTGAAAACTCCATGATAACCTGACCGTCACCGTTCGGTGTGATAAAGCTGTCATGCTTTTCTGCTGTGATACCTGTCATTGGCTGGAACCAGTGTGTATAGTGTGTGCAGCCCTTTTCGATAGCCCAATCTTTCATTGCGCTTGCAACTACATTAGCTACGCTCTCGTCGAGAGGCTCACCATTCTGGATTGTTTTCTTAAGTGCCTTGTAAGTAGCCTTAGGAAGACGCTCAAGCATCATTTGATCGTTAAATACCATACTGCCAAATAATTCAGGAACTTTTGCCATTTTAATCTCTCCTATCCGTTTTTAATGAAATCATTTTTTTAGAAAACAAAAAGGCACTGCGAACCTTTCGGCTCACAGCGCCCTTGCTGTTTGTCATTGACTGTAGTATAAACCCTTTTGCGTTATTTGTCAATAGCTTTTTTAAAATTTTTTCAAAAAATATTTCAGCTTTTGCAAGTTTAAGTAATTTTCCTGCACTTATTTTACTTTTAAACATTAGTTTATTGATTTTTTGTCGGGTTTCTTGCAAAATATGAAAGTTTGTTATAAAAAAGTTGCATTTTTCTATTGACAACTATAGTAACAGGCTATATAATAAAGTTATTGCAAATGTGCTGTTTTGCGACAGAATATTTCAAAGCATACATTTTACATATAATTAATATGTTTTAGCAAAAATATAAAATGTATTTAACAGCTCAATCCATTTACTATACTATATTATATAGTATGCTGTGTAGAACAAATGTTGAAGAATTGAGCGGGAAAGGGTGAATTAAATTGGAACAAATCTCAAACAGACAAGACTTTAAGGGACTTTACTCTCCTCAGTTTGAGCACGACAACTGCGGTATAGGTGCGGTTGTAAACATTAACGGTATCAAAACTCACGATACGGTTGCAAATGCTCTTACTATAGTAGAAACCCTTGAGCACAGAGCAGGTAAAGACGCCGAAGGAAAAACAGGTGACGGCGTAGGTATTTTGCTCCAGATTTCACACAAGTTTTTCAAAAAAGTAGCCCAGAGAGATCTCGGAATCAAGCTTCTTGCGGAGAGAGATTATGCTGTAGGTATGTTCTTCTTCCCTCAAAACGAGCTTGCAAGAAATCAGGCTAAAAAAATGTTTGAAATTATTGCGGAAAAAGAGGGACTTGAGATTCTCGGCTGGAGAAATGTTCCGTCTAACCCTGATGTGCTTGGCAAAAGAGCAGTTGAATGTATGCCTCACATTATGCAGTGCTTTATCAAGCGTCCGAAAGGCGTTAAGAAAGGCTTGCCTTTTGACCGTAAACTTTATGTTGCAAGACGAGTATTTGAGCAGAGCAACGAAGATACATATGTAGTTTCTCTCTCAAGCAGAACTATTGTATATAAAGGTATGTTCCTTGTAGGCGAGTTAAGAAGATTCTTTACAGACTTGCAGGATCCTGATTATGAATCTGCAATCGCTATGGTTCACTCAAGATTCTCTACCAATACAAACCCAAGCTGGCAGAGAGCGCATCCAAACAGAATGATTGTTCACAACGGTGAAATCAATACAATCAGAGGCAACGCAGATAAAATGCTTGCCCGTGAGGAAACAATGAAGTCAGAGCACCTCAAGGGTGACCTCGACAAGGTTATTCCTGTTGTAAACACCGAGGGTTCAGACTCTGCTATGCTCGACAACACACTTGAATTTTTGGTAATGAGCGGTATGGAGCTTCCTCTTGCCGTTATGATTACAATTCCTGAGCCTTGGGACAGAAACCACACAATTTCTCAGAAAAAGAAAGATTTTTACCAGTACTACGCTACAATGATGGAACCATGGGACGGCCCTGCATCAATTCTTTTCTCTGACGGTGATATTATGGGTGCGGTTCTTGACAGAAACGGTCTTCGTCCGTCAAGATACTACATTACAGATGACAACAACCTTATTCTTTCATCAGAAGTCGGTGCACTTCCTATTGACCCCGCAAAAATCGTTACAAAGGAAAGACTCCGTCCGGGCAAAATGCTCCTTGTTGATACAGTACAGGGCAAGCTCATTGATGATGACGAGCTTAAGGAATACTACGCATCTAAACAGCCGTACGGCGAATGGCTCGACAGCAACCTTGTTCGTCTTAAAGACCTCAAAATTCCTAATGTAAAGGTTGAGGAACATTCTTATGACGAAAGACAGCGCCTCCAGAAAGCATTTGGCTATACATATGAAGAGGTTATGACATCTATCCTCCCTATGGCTAAAAATGCAAGCGAGCCGATTTCGGCAATGGGTACAGACAGTCCTCTTGCCGTACTTTCAAAAGAGCCGCAGCCGCTTTTCAACTACTTTAAGCAGCTTTTCGCACAGGTTACAAACCCACCTATTGACGCAATTCGTGAGGAAGTTGTAACATCAACAACAATTTATATCGGCGAGGACGGCAACATTCTTGAAGAAAAGCCGGAAAACTGTAAGGTAATTAAGATTCATAATCCAATTCTTACTTCTACGGATATTCTTAAAATCAAAAATATGCATATCAACGGCTTTAAGGTTGCCACCGTTCCGATTCTTTATTATAAAAACACAAGCCTTAAAAAGGCTATTAACAGACTTTTCATTGAAACAGACAAGGCTTTCAGCGAGGGTGCAAACATCATCATCCTCTCGGACCGTGGCGTTGACGAAAACCACCTTGCTATTCCGTCATTGCTTGCGGTTTCGGCAGTTCACCAGCACCTAGTTGTTACAAAGAAAAGAACATCATGCGCTATCATTCTTGAAAGCGGCGAGCCGAGAGAGGTACATCATTTTGCTACACTTCTCGGCTACGGTGCAAGTGCTATTAACCCATACCTTGCGCAGGAAACTATCCACGAGCTTATCGCAGATGACCTTCTCGACAAGGATTACTATGCGGCTGTTAATGACTACAATGACGCTATTCTTCATGGCATAGTTAAGATTGCATCTAAAATGGGTATTTCAACAATCCAGTCATACCATGGCTCACAAATTTTCGAGGCAATCGGTATCGGCAAGGATGTTATTGACAATTACTTTACAGGCACAGTCAGCAGAATAGGCGGTATCACATTAAAAGATATCGAAAAGAATGTTGACAGACTTCATACTTCCGCATTTGACCCACTCGGACTTAACACAAACCCTGAACTCGAATCAAGAGGCAGTCATAAGTTCAGAAGCGGTAAGGAAGAACACCTCTACAACCCGCAGACAATTTATATGCTCCAGCAGTCAACAAGAACAGGCGACTATGAGCTTTATAAGAAATATTCGCATATGATTTCAGAGGAAATGGACCCTGTTAATATCAGAGGACTTTTCGATTTTAACTATGCCGAAACTCCTGTTCCGATTGATGAAGTTGAAAGCGTTGATTCAATTGTTCGCAGATTTAAAACAGGCGCTATGTCATACGGTTCAATTTCACAGGAAGCACACGAGGCTCTTGCTATTGCAATGAACAGATTACACGGCAAATCAAACTCGGGTGAGGGCGGCGAAAGCCTTGAAAGACTTCTCACAAAGGGCACAGCCGACAACCGTTGCTCCGCTATCAAGCAGGTTGCATCGGGCAGATTCGGTGTAACTTCAAAGTACCTCACATCTGCCGATGAAATTCAGATTAAAATGGCACAGGGTGCTAAGCCTGGCGAGGGCGGACATCTTCCGGGCAAAAAGGTATATCCTTGGATTGCAAAGACAAGACACTCAACTCCGGGTGTATCACTTATCTCCCCTCCTCCTCATCATGATATTTATTCAATTGAAGACCTTGCACAGCTTATTTATGACCTTAAAAATGCTAACACAGACGCAAGAATTTCCGTAAAACTTGTTTCTGAATGTGGTGTAGGTACAGTTGCAGCAGGTGTTGCAAAGGCAGGCGCAGGCGTTATCCTTATTTCGGGTTATGACGGCGGTACAGGTGCTGCTCCGAGAAGCTCAATCTATAATGCAGGTCTTCCATGGGAACTCGGTCTTGCCGAAGCTCATCAGACACTTATTATGAATGACCTTAGAAACAAGGTTGTTATTGAAACAGACGGTAAGCTTATGAACGGCAGAGATGTTGCGATTGCCGCAATTCTCGGTGCAGAAGAATACGGTTTTGCCACTGCCCCACTCGTAACACTCGGCTGTGCTATGATGAGAGTATGTAACCTTGATACTTGCCCGTTTGGTGTTGCTACCCAGAACCCAGAACTCAGAAAGAGATTTATGGGTAAGCCTGAATATGTAATGAACTTTATGCGTTTTGTTGCGCAGGAGTTAAGAGAGTATATGTCAAAGCTCGGTGTTAAAACTATTGATGAGCTTGTCGGCAGAATTGACCTTATTAAGAGAAAAGACAATATTGAGGGACAGGCTGCCGAAGTTGACCTTTCAAATATTCTCAACACTGACTTTGTTTCAAATAAGATTGAATATAAAAAGAAAAATCTTTATGACTTTAAGCTTGATTCTACACTTGACGAAAAGGTACTATTAAAGGAATTTAAGTCTAACCTTGCAAACGGTAAGAGCAAAACAATTACCGTTGATGTTAAGAATACTGACCGTTCATTCGGTACAATTCTCGGTTCTGAAATTACGAAAGCATTTGACGATAAGCTTGAAGACGATACATTTAAAATTATATGTAACGGTTCTGGCGGACAGAGTTTTGGTGCTTTCATTCCAAAGGGACTTACACTTGAGCTTGTCGGCGACAGCAACGACTACTTTGGTAAAGGTTTGTCAGGCGGTAAACTTATTGTATATCCTCCAAAGGGCTCAACCTTTAAGGCTGAAAATAATATCATCATCGGTAATGTTGCTTTCTACGGTGCAACAAGCGGTAAGGCATTTATCAACGGTGTTGCAGGTGAGCGTTTCTGTGTAAGAAACTCCGGTGCCGTAGCAGTTGTTGAGGGTGTAGGCGACCACGGCTGTGAATATATGACAGGCGGCAGAGTTGTAGTTATAGGTAAAACAGGTAAAAACTTCGCCGCAGGTATGTCGGGCGGTGTAGCTTATGTACTTGACGAGGACAGAGATCTTTATACAAAGCTTAACAAAGAAATGGTACTCTTCTCCGAAGTTAAAGAAAAGTACGATATTATAGAGCTTAAATCCCTCATTGAGGAACACACAGCCGCAACAGGCTCAACTAAGGGTAAAGAAATTCTTGATAACTTTGACGAGTATCTTCCAAAGTTCAAGAAAATCGTTCCTCACGATTACAAAGAAATGATGTCTGCGATTGCTTCTATGGAAGAAAAAGGTCTTAGCAGTGAACAGGCTCAAATTGAAGCATTCTATCAGATTATCAACAATAAGTAAGGAGGGCACACAATAATGGGAAAGCCAACAGGTTTTATGGATTATAATCGTGAAGATGCCGAGGCATTTTCAGTCAAAGAAAGAATACAAAACTATAATGAATTTCACACACCTTTAAGCAAAAAGGATCAGGAAAAGCAGGGCGCAAGATGTATGGAGTGCGGTGTTCCGTTCTGTCAGGCAGGTATGCAGATTGGCAATGCATTCTCCGGCTGTCCTCTTAACAATCTTATCCCTGAATGGAATGACCTTATTTTCAAAGGTTGTTGGGAACAGGCATATAACAGACTAAAAATTACAAATAACTTCCCGGAGTTTACCTCCCGTGTCTGCCCTGCCCTTTGCGAAAAGGCTTGCACTTGCGGCGCTAACGGTGACGCTGTTACCGTAAGAGCAAACGAGTACGGCATTATCGAAAATGCTTACGAACAGGGACTTGCAGAGGCAAATCCTCCAAAGGTAAGAACAGGTAAAAAAATTGCAATCATCGGCTCAGGTCCTTCGGGACTTGCCGCCGCTGACCAGCTCAATCAGAGAGGTCACTCTGTTACTGTATTCGAGCGTTCCGACCGTGTAGGCGGTTTGCTTATGTACGGTATTCCGAATATGAAACTTGAAAAAGAAGTTATCGACCGTAAAATTTCTATTATGAAAGAAGAGGGCGTTGAATTTAAAACAGGCGTCAATGTAGGCAAAGATGTAAAAGCTAAAAAATTGCTTGACGAATACGACAGAGTTATACTCTGCTGCGGCGCATCCAACCCAAGAGATATTAAGGTTAAAGGCAGAGAAACTAAAGGCATTTACTTTGCTGTTGATTTTCTTAAATCAACTACTAAAGCATTGCTTGACAACGGCTTAAAGGACGGCACTTATATTTCCGCTAAAGGTAAAAATGTTATGGTTATCGGCGGTGGTGATACAGGTAACGACTGTGTCGGAACAAGTATTCGTCACGGCGCTAAATCAGTTCTCCAGCTTGAGATGATGCCAAAATTACCCGACAAGCGTACTGCCGACAATCCATGGCCGCAGTGGCCGAGAGTTTGTAAAACAGACTACGGTCAGGAAGAGGCTATTGAGGTATTCGGTCATGACCCAAGAGTTTATCAGACAACGGTAAAAGAATTTATCTCCGATGACAAGGGCAACCTTAAGGGTGCTGTTCTTGTTAAGTTAAAGCCTGAAAAGGACGAAAAGACAGGCAGACTTATGATGAAAGAAGTCGAGGGTTCGGAATACACTGTTGATGTTGAGCTTGTACTCATTGCGGCAGGTTTCTTAGGTTCGGAAAGTTATGTTACAAAAGCATTTGGCGTTGAAGTAAACGCAAGAACAAATGTGGCAACCGCAGAAGGCTCTCACGCAACAAATGTTAAAAATGTATTTACAGCCGGAGATATGCACAGAGGACAGTCACTTGTAGTATGGGCAATTCGTGAAGGCAGAGATGTTGCCAAAGAGGTTGATTTAAGCCTTATAGGTTACACAAATCTTTAATTTTAATAATAATTAAATCTTCCATTATCTAAAAAATGCACAACGGTTTTTATCGTTGTGCATTTGCTTTTTATGATTATAAGAGTGAAACATTGATTATCTTTAGTTTTTACCAAACTACTTTGCTAAGTGATTATAAAGGTTCTTTATCAAAAGTTGGGGTAAATTATGGTTTAGCGGAGTGTCAGTCGGGGATTGAAATTTAGCTAACGCTAAATTATCCTCCCAAAAACAAAAAAGTT
>OKST01000087.1_pt1 | contig 80408 bp, 77 predicted proteins | sample 1606341 | NCBI WGS metagenome assembly OKST01 (sample SAMEA3879563, study PRJEB24766) | human gut metagenome | biome: human-associated habitat; feature: feces | place: USA | collected 1985/1987 | reverse complement strand
CCCGCCACACCGCCTACGATCACAACTTTCATCTTGCGCCCTCCACCATTGCGGCGATCTCCGACTTAGGCCGATAGCCCACCGACTTGGCGACGGCTTTCCCGTCCTTGAATACGACCAGCATCGGGATACTGGACACCTGAAAACGCATCGCCAGCTCCATCTGCTCGTCCACATTGATCTTGCCCACCTTGAGGGCACCGGTGTTTTCTTCAGCGATCTCGTGGAGCACGGGAGAGAGCATTTTGCACGGTCCGCACCAGTCGGCGTAGAAGTCCAGCAGGACGGGTTTGTCGGAATGCAGTACCTCGTTTTCAAAATTCGCAGTAGTAATTTTCAGTTCAGCCATGAGAATGACTCCTTTCGTTGATCTTTTATAATTCTTTGTTTTTCAGCTTGCAAATACCCTGCGTCATGGTTCCCATCGGACAAAACGCACACCATGTGCGGGGCTTGTAGAGCACCATAACGATCAGACCCAGCAGCAGAGAGGTCAGCATGAGGCTATAAAAGCCAAAGCTGAACTGCGCCACCCAGTCAGTGACCGTACCGGCTGTATAAGTCCAGCTCCACGGCACACGGAATGTCCAGAACAGCTTAATGGCCTCCCGCAGGGACGTAGCACCAGCAGCGACCAGATAGGTCTGGAACACCATGTTGCCGAACATCGTCAGGAAAAAGAGCAAAAAGGCATAACGGAACCACTTGGAGGACATCCAGCGGGGCGTGGGCTTGTAGCGGGAGCATTTAAGGTCTGTCCCCAGCTTGCTGAACAGTTGACCCCGTCCGCAGAGGTGGTTGCAAAAGAATTTGTTCCCGCCAAAGATGGCTAAAAGCAGCGGCAGAAGAAAATCGATCATACCCAGCCACGCGAACAGGATATTGAAAAAGCCCAGTGCAAAATAGATGATGGCATATACCCACAGGTAATCGTACCAATGCTTTGCTTTCATGCGTCAGCCCTCACTTTCACCTCAATGCAGCCGACGGGACAGAGCTTTGCGCACTTGCCGCAGCCTACGCAGCGTTCCGCCTCCACGGCGGCGTAGCAGCCACGGCGCACCTTGACGGCCCCCAGTGGACAGGTATTTTCACACACACCACAGGCGACACACCGCGTCTTATCTATGGCAGCCAGTTTCTTTGACAGCATAGCTTTCCTCCCTTAATCCTACAAGGATTTGTAATAGAGCATACAGTGGCAGACCCCCTCGAAGCGCGGATCTGCAATGGGATTCTTGAACTCCTGGCACATACATTTGGTTGCCTCTGTGCGCTCCCTGCGGCAGGGGCAGTACCTGCCGGTGCGCTTGAGTCCTTTTCTGATGGTGCTGACAATCTCCTGATCGGGATTGAGCTTGATTTTCATGTTCACCAGCTCTTTCTTGATTGTGGCTTTATCATACCGCAGGACAAAGTCTTTTTCTGTGACGAGGTTACATTGATAAAAAAAATCCGGTGCTTTTTGAGCACCGGATTTTAAGAATGTGAATTACGCTTTCCACAGACTGTGGAGGTTGCAGTAGGCGTAGACCGCCTCGACCTCATCGCCCTCGCAGAGAGCGAAGCAGACCTCCGGCTTTTCGCCAGGATGCAGTTCCTTACGCTGATTGCCCTGCTTGGTCTGGAGAGATACCCATTCGATGTAGTGCTCCGGCAGCATGGGGTGCTCTACGGAGCCGACCTTGACATGGACGATGCCGTTTTCCACCGTCCAGACAGGAACGTGCTTCTCCACGGCGGCGTCGGTGGTGCCGGGAACGATCTCGCTCATCGGTTCGCCGCAGCAGACGACAGGGACGCCTACGTCCTTAACTTTGGCAATGATGTTACCGCAATGCTTGCAAATGTAAAACTTCTGCTCCATGATAATTCTCCTTTTCTTTCTTTAATAGTTTTCTGCGTGAATTTCAAAATAGCTCTGGGGATGGTTGCAGGTGGGGCAAACCTCCGGAGCCTTCTCGCCCACGACGATGTGACCGCAGTTGCGGCACTCCCACACCTTGACCTCGCTCTTGGCGAAGACCTCCGCCATCTCCACATTGTGCAGCAGGGCACGGTAGCGCTCCTCGTGGTGCTTTTCAATGGCGGCGACCAAGCGGAAACGCTGGGCCAGCGCATGGAAACCTTCCTCATCGGCTGTTTTGGCAAAGCCGTCGTACATATCCGTCCACTCGTAGTTCTCACCCTCAGCGGCGGAGAGAAGGTTTTCTGCGGTGTCGCCAATGCCGTTCAGTTCTTTGAACCACAGCTTGGCGTGTTCCTTCTCATTATCAGCGGTTTTGAGGAACAGTGCCGCGATCTGCTCAAAGCCTTCCTTCTTGGCCTTGGATGCAAAATAGGTGTACTTATTGCGTGCCTCGGACTCACCGGCAAAGGCAGCCATCAGGTTTTTTTCGGTTTGAGTTCCTGCGTATTTCGTTTCTTTCATGGTGGATACTCCTTCCTGCTTTTCTGCTTTTATTGTAGCAAATCTATGATTTTATTCCGTGACGAAGTCACATTCCTTTTTATTTTAGACGATTTAGTCTGTTCTTATCCCGCAGCGTGATTGCACCACGCTTCAGCTCCACCAGTCCGTCCTCCGAGAAGCTTTTGAGCATCCGTGCCACTGCCTCCCGTGCCGAGCTGATGTGCTGGGCGATCTGCTCATGGGTCATACGTATCGTGTCGGAGCCGGTACGTTCCGCTTCGGCAAAGAGAAATTCTGCCAGCCGCTGATCCAGCCCCTTGAACATGATCTGCTGCATCGCCCACATCACATCAGAAAACCGTTTCGTTGCCAGTTCATAGAGAAAACAGCGGACATGGAGATTTTTCTCCTTGAGTGCAGCAATGACATTTGCAGGGATAATCAGAACGTCCGTATCCATTCCGGCAGTCATTTGCGTATCAAAGGTGATCTGACTGATCACGCAGGAGGCGGAAAGCACGCATAGTTCGCCCGGATACAGGCGGAACAGCGTTACCTCCCGCCCCTCATCAGAGAGAAGATAGGTGCGGATCTCGCCGGAAAGAATAAACAGCATTCCGAGACATTCATTGTCGCTGCTGTGAACGAACGCACCCTTTTTATAATGACGGACAAAGGCACTTCGGCGTAGTGTGTCCATTTCGCGTTCGGTCAAGGATGACCAGAACGGAAGTTGTGTCAGTGTGCGTTCCATATCAATGGCAGCTATGCTTGCCGCAGCCATGGTCACCGCAGGTGTGACCAGCCTCGCCGTGCTCATGGTCATGGTGGTCACAGTGAACATTGGGATCGTAGCCCAAACTTCCGTTGAGCAATGCGCTCACCGCCGCGTCAGCGTCCCCGCTGACACCGCCGTAGAGCTTGATGCCCGCTTCGGCGAGTGCTGCCTGCGCACCGCCGCCGATGCCTCCGCAAACCAAAGTGTCCACACCGTGCTGCATTAGGAAGCCTGCCAGTGCGCCGTGACCACTGCCGTTGGTGTCAACGACTTTCGCATGAGTGATTTTGCCGTCCACAGCTTCATAAAGCTTGAACTGCTCGGTGTGACCGAAGTGCTGAAAGATTTGACCGTTTTCATAGGCAACTGCAATTTTCATAATGGAATCTCCTTTGCAAGTTTTGCCTGATTTTTTCATGTTGGCTCTCTGCATCCGGCAGCAACGGCCGCAGTGAGCTGCCTCCTGTCCTCCGCAGATGCGGTAGTTTCCCCCGGTGATGTGCAGCGGTTTCCCGTGGACAAGATACGCTGCGATCTTGCTCCGTGCGCTTTCGTAAATCTCCTGCGCGGTAGAGCGGGAAATGTCCATTTGAGCGGCACACTGCTCGTGGGTTTGCTGCTCCAAGTCAACCAGCCGAATGACCTCGTACTCGTCCAGCGTCAGCAGGATCGGCTCACTATCCCCACATCCGTCGGGACAGAATGTATCGACCTGTGGTGCGCCACAAATCCGACGGCACCGTGGCGGTCTTGGCATGGATACGCCTCCTTTGTTTTCGGTATATGCCGATTATAGCGCCTTAAACAGAAAAAAGCAATATTCTTTTCAAAAGCCGCTGCAATTTCCATCCACATGTGACAGAACTTCGCAGGGCATGATGAATTTGCTTGGATTCATTATGAGTTTAGTTTACATGCAAGCCGTTCACGGGCGGTTGTCCACCTATGAACGGCTTGTAAATTCTCAAAATTTTTTTAGTCCCTACTTGACCGCTTTTTCTTTCACCCACAGGAGAACTGTCCGGTGGGTGATTTTTAATTGCTCTGCGGTCTGTCTTGCGGAAATTCCGCACCAGCCGCCGGCAGCGCTCCCGTGTCGAAACACGTGCATCGCCATAGTCTGACCTTCAATCAATCGGATGGATCAGTTGCAAACAAATATGCAGCAGCCCAGACCGCTTTCACGGCAGTCTGGGCTGTTGTATATGGAATCGGTTATTCCGGCTCAGTGTGCGGTCAGCTCGCAGGTGCGTTCGTAGGCGGCGATCACTGCGTCCATGGCAGCGGCGCGGGCGCCGCGCTGTTCCAGCGCGCGGACGCCTGCGATCGTCGTTCCGCCGGGGCTGCAAACCTCGGATTGGAGCTTTCCGGGGTGCTTGCCGGAGGCAAGCGCCATTTCTGCCGCGCCGATCATGGTCTGTGCGGCAAGTGCCAGCGCCTGCGGATATGGCAGGCCGCAGCTTACGCCGCCGTTTGCCAGCGCGTCCAGAAACAGATAGACGAACGCCGGGCCGCAGCCGGAAACTGCGCTGCCCGCGTCAAGCTTGTCCTCCGGCATCCGCATCAGAAGCCCGGCCGGTTTCAGTGCTTCTTCCAGTGCGGTCAGCTCATCCTCCGTAACAGTATCGTCCGGGGAGATCAGAACCACGCCCTTCCCAAGCGCGACCGGCAGATTCGGCATGATCCGCACGACCGGGCAGGGGAGGCCCAGCGTTTCTCTGATCGTCCTGATCGTAACGCCTGCCGCCATGGAGACGAGCACGGGCCGGTCCGTCCGCGCCGAAAGCGGCGCCTTCAGCTCTGCCAGCAGCGCCTGGAGCATCTGCGGCTTGACGCCGAGAAAGATGTATTTGCAGCCTTCTGCGACCTCCAGATTCGTCCCGGCTGCGCAGCCGAGCTCTGCGGCCAGACGCACCGCCTTGTCCGCTGTGCGGTTGGACAGGAGCATACTCGCGCCGCTTTTTGCCGCAGCCTGCGCCAGCGCGCCGCCCATATTCCCGGTTCCGATAAATCCAAGCTGATAAGTTGACATAAGTTCCTCCTTACCGGGTCTGCCCGTCGCCCGTTATAATATATTTATAAGTCGTCAGCTCCCGCAGACCCATAGGGCCTCTGGCGTGGAGCTTCTGCGTGGAAATGCCCATTTCGCAGCCGAGGCCGAATTCGCCGCCGTCTGTAAACCGCGTGGATGCGTTTACATAAACTGCAGCACTGTCAACCAGCTGCGTAAAGCGCTGCGCGGTCTGCGCGTTTTCGGTGATGATCGCGTCGGAATGGTGCGTGGAGTGCGCGGCGATATGGGAAATCGCCTCGTCCGCGCTGGAAACGGTCTTGACGGCAAGAATATAATCCAGAAATTCCGTGTCGAAATCCTGTTTCCCCGCAGGTGTGCCGGAAATGATCTGCTGCGCAGTCTCGTCCAGACGAAGCTCGACGGGCGGCAGACCGGCCGCAGCGCGGTCGTCGACAAGGCGCTTTTTGAGCATGGGCAGGAACTGCCCGGCGATATCCGCATGGACGATTGCGACTTCTTCCGCGTTGCAGACGGACGGGCGGCTGGTTTTGGCGTTTTCGATGATATTCAGCGCCTTGTCCAAATCTGCGTCCTTGTCCACGTACACATGGCAGATGCCGGTGCCTGTTTCGATGCACGGGACGGTCGCCGATTCGACGCAGGCGCGGATGAGTCCCGCGCCGCCGCGCGGGATGAGCAGGTCAACCAGGCCGTTTGCCGTCATAAGCTCGTGCGCGCTCTGCCGCGTGGTGTCCGACACCAGATTCACAAGGGCTTCCGGCAGGCCGACGGCGCGCAGGCCCTCGTGCATAGCCGCAACAATGGCTGCGGCAGAACAGTATGCCTCTTTCCCGCCGCGCAGGACGCAGACATTGCCGCTTTTGAGGGCGAGCACCGCCGCGTCAGAGGTAACGTTTGGGCGGCTTTCGTAGATAATGGCGACGACACCCATCGGAACCGCAGTTTTGCGGATCACAAGTCCATTGGGCCGCTTCACCTCGGCCAGAATTTCCCCGACAGGGTCAGGGAGCTTCGCGACCTGCCGCATACCGTCCGCCATGGCGGCGATCCGGTCCTTTGTCAGGCGCAGACGGTCGAGCATGACGCTTGAAATGACGTCCTGCGCCGCGTGCAGATCTTCCGCGTTTGCGGCGAGAATGACATCTGCATTTGCCTCAATTGCATCTGCCATTTGCAGGATGGCCCGGTTCTTTTCTTCACTCCCCAGCCACGCAAGCTGCGGGCAGGCGGCCTTGGCCTGCTGTAAAAGCGCCTGTGTCGTCATATGTCGGCCTTCCTTCCTAAAAATCTTGTGCCGATGGATTTCCCGTCGAGCAGCGCATAGAGCTTCTCGACCTCTGCTCCGTTGGCAATGATCATATCTGTTCCGGCTTTTGTGACGATCTGCGCAGCGGTAAGCTTGGTTTTCATGCCGCCGGTTCCAAGCTCGGAACCCTTGCCGTCGGCAAGGCGCAGAATTTCTTCTGTGATTTCGGGAACCAATTCGATGCGCGCAGCGTCTGGATTTTTATGCGGGTCGGCAGTGTACAGACCGTCAATATCCGACAGCAGCACGAGCAGATCGGCGTGAACGCTGGTCGCGACGATGGCCGAGAGCGTATCATTGTCGCCGATGCCGAACTCTGCGACGGAAACCGTGTCATTCTCGTTGACGATCGGAATCGCATCCAGCTCCAGCAGGCGCTGGATCGTGTTCTGGAAATTCTCGTGCCGGACAGGGTCGGCGATATCGTCCGCCGTCAGCAGGATCTGTGCGACGGTGTGGCGGTATTCGGAGAACAGCTTGTCGTAGGTATACATCAGCTCACACTGACCGACTGCGGCGGCAGCCTGCTTGGTCGGTACATCTGCCGGCCGCTTTCCGAGGCGGAGCTTGCCCACGCCCATGCCGATCGCGCCGGAGGAGACGAGGATCACCTCATTTCCGGCATTCTTGAGGTCGCTGAGCACCTTGCAGAGCGCTTCCATCTGGCGGATGTTCAGCCTGCCGGTTGGATGCGTGATGGTGGAGGTGCCGATTTTAATGACAATGCGCATACAGGCGTCCCTTCTTCCGTATCTTGCTGTGTGGAAGTATAGCATATTGCGGGTCGCATGACAAGTGCTGATTTCGAATGCAGTTCATGAAATTTCTTCATGTAAAATATTATCGTGATATACCTTGACAGGAGAGGTATATCGTGTTATACTAGCCGCACCGAAACGGAGGTGGGGATGTGTCCATTCGGGCAGACGTGATCCGCGGTCATACGGACGCGGTGATCCTGGCGCAGCTTCTGCGCCGCGACAGCTACGGCTATGAGATCAACAAAACCATTGAAAATTGTTCCGGCGGCGAATTCGTCCTGAAGGAGGCCACGCTCTATACCGCCTTCCGGCGGCTGGAGGACAGCGGGTACATTACCTCCTACTGGGGCGATGAAGCGGTCGGAGCCAGACGGAAGTATTACAGAATTACAGAAAAGGGCCGGGAGGCTTACCGGCAGGCGCGGGCAGAATGGGACGCAAGCGTGCGCATTCTGAACGCATTATTGGAGGGAGAAGCATGAGAGAGAAGATCAGTGTCTATGTAGATGAACTTTTTTCCGATGCTGCGCTGACCATCCGCAACGCGGAGGTGCAGCAGGAGATTTTGCAGCATACGCTCGAACGGTACGACGATCTGATCGCCGCCGGAAAATCAGAGCAGGAAGCGTATGACGAGGCCGTCAGCGGCATCGGCGACGTATCGGAGCTGTATGAGCACAAGCAGGCGGCGGAAGAACCCAAAAAGCGGGATTTTCCTGCGCCGCCTACACCGGACGCGGTATCCACTGCGCCGCAGACCGGCAGGAAGAAAAAGCTCCCCGGCTGGGCCATCGCGCTTATCTGCGTGGGTGCAGTCGTAGCGATACTGGCGCTGAACTTCGCGGGCCGGGCGGTCTTCGCCGTGCTGCGTGTGGGGGAACGCTATATCTATGAGAGCGCAGGCAGCTATGAAATGCTGGACCGCACCGGCTTCGGCAGCAAAGAGCAGCCTGCAGCGGCTTCCGAGCTGCTGACAGATATCACAGAAATCGAGATCCATTGGCTGACCGGCGATGTGTATCTGGTCGAATCGAACGCGGACGGCGTGGCTTTTCAGGAGGATTATACCGGAGACAATGAGGATTACCGGATGCGCTACAGAGTCAGCAACGGAAAGCTCATCATCCAGCCGTGCAAATCGAGGCTTTTCAGCAACATGGATCTGCCGAGAAAGGCGCTGACCGTCTTCCTGCCGGATACGCTGACGCTGGATAACATTACGGTCGAGACTGTTTCGGCGAATGTCGAGCTGATGGGAGGCAGCGTGGATTCACTCACCGTCAGCACCACAAGCGGCAATATTACCGGCCCGGGGCTTCTGGCTGAGGACTATGACTTCGGTACTGTCAGCGGAGATATCTCCCTGACTGCGCTTCCGGCGGACGGCAGCGATATTGACTGTGAGACCGTTTCTGGGGAAGCGCGCATCAGCTGCACCGCAGCCCCGGATGAGGTCAGCTTCAACAGCGTCAGCGGCGATCTGCGCCTTACGCTTCCGGAGGGCAGCTGCCGGTACACGCTGGATCTCAGCACCGTCAGCGGCGACCGTGACACCGACGGCTTCCTCTCCAGCGGCGATAAGCTCTGCGCCATCACCGCAGAAACCGTCTCCGGCGATGTCGAGCTGCGGACAGGGCCGTAAAAAAACAGCTTGCAGCAGAAATGGCCAGCAGCGTAGCTGCTGGCCAAAATTATTTTTATGCCTGCTTCCACTTGCGGCAGCGGCGTGCTTTTTTGCGGCGCCGGACAATGCCGGAGATCACGAAGAACAGGATCACTGCGGCAATGGCCGCAATCGTCAGAATCAGATACAGTGTCGTGTTTGATGTTGAGGTCTTGACGGAAAGCCACAGGTCATTCATCACCTGCGTGGCCTCCACGCCGAGCTCGGCAAAGGATTCGCTGCGCGCAAGCGTCTCGTCGTCCGGGTAGGAGACGGGGCTGGACGTCACTTCCTCGTCCAGATAGTCCTTTGCGGCAGTCTCCGGGGTGGAATAGCCGATGTAATCCAGATTGGCGGCGGAGATATCCGGGCGGCAGAGGAAGTTGATAAATGCCTCCGCACCCTCCTTGTTCTGGCAGCCCTTCGGGATGCACATGGCGTCAATGAAGATATTGAAGCCCTCTTTCGGGTGGCTGAAGCCCAGATCGGGATTTTCCTCGACCATGGTCAGGTAGTCGCCCGCGTAATAGGGAGCCGCCCAGGCTTCGCCGCGCTCCATGCGGTCAAAGATCTGATCCATAACGTAGCCCTGCAGAACAGGGGACTGCGTGGCCAGCAGGTCGGCGCAGTTTTTAAGCTCCTGCTCGTCCTCCGTGTTGAAGCTGTAGCCCAGCATCGATTCCGCAATGGCAAACGCGTCGCGCGGGTTATCGAACATCAGAAGCTTGCCCTGATACTTGGAGTTCCACAGGCAGGACCAGCTTTCCGCATCCTCGTCCGAAACGTAGTTTTTGTTGTAGATCAAACCGACCGTGCCCCATGTGTAGGGAACGGAGTAGGTGTTTTCCGGGTCATACGCCTGATCACGGAAGGCTTCATCAATATATTCGTAATTCGGAATACTGGCAAAGTCCAGCGGCTCGAGCATATCCTCGGAGATCAGCTTAGCGATCATGTAATCAGACGGGATGATCACATCGAACGTTGTGCCGCCGGTCTTGAGCTTGGTGTACATGGACTCGTTGGAGTCGAACGTCAGGTAATTGACCTTGATGCCCGTCTCTTCCTCGAACGCCTTGATCACGTCCAGACTGTCATCCGTGCCGTCGGAGATGTACTGGCCCCAGTTGTAGACGGTGATCTCATTGGCGGCGGCGTGCACGGGCAGGGGAGCGGCGCAGAGCAGCAGAACGAGCGCCAGCAGAACAGAAAAAAGTCGTTTTTTCATGCACGGACCCTCCTCGGCTGCTGCCGGTTCTTCTCGGATTTGGCCTGCAGCAGGTTCATGACGACCATCAGGACAAGAATCACGATGAACATCAGCGTAAACAGCGCGTAGATCTTCGGCTGAATGGGCTTTTTCGTATAGTTGTAGATCTCGACCGGGAGCGTAATAAAGCTGGAGCCGGTGACAAAATACGAAATGACGAAATCGTCCAGACTCATGGTGAATGCCATGAGAGCGCCGGAAATGATGCCGGGCATGATCTCGTGAATGACGACCTTGGTGAACGACTGGAACGGCGTGCAGCCGAGATCCAGCGCGGCCTCGACCAGATCCTTGTCCATCTGCTGGAGCTTCGGCATGACGTTCAGAATGACATACGGAAGATTGAACGTGATGTGCGCAATAAGAAGCGTCCAGAATCCGAGCACGGAGTTGGTCTTCAGGATCGTCCCCGCGAACGCGAACAGCAGCGCCAGCGCGACACCGGTGACGATATCCGGGTTCGTCATGGGGATGTTCGTCATGGTCATGACGGCAGAGCGGAGCCGGCCTTTCATGCTGTGGATGCCGACGGCGGCCATCGTGCCGACAACGGTAGAGATGAGCGTCGCCAGCAGCGCAATGATGACAGAGTTGCGCAGCAGCGTCAGGAGCGTGCCGTCCCGGAACAGATTGGCGTACTGCCGGAGCGTGAAGCCCTTGAAGCTCGCGATATCCGTGCCGGTGTTGAACGAGGCCACGGCCAGAACGATCATCGGGATATACAGGAAGATGAACACCAGAACGGTGACAGTGCGGTTGAAATGCTTCATACCTTGATGACCTCCTCTCCATCGCCCTCGCCGAAGCGGTTCATAACGGCGACACAGATAAAGATCAGGATCATCAACACCAGACTCATGGCCGCGCCGAGGTTCGGGTTGTAGGCGGTCTTGAACTGGGACTCGATCACATCGCCGATGAGCGTCGTGCCGGTGGAGCCGAGCTTCTGGGAGATGTAGAAGGTCGAGACGGCCGGGACGAAGACCATCGTAAGGCCGGACAGAATACCGGGGCCGGAAAGCGGCAGGATGACACGGGAAAACACCTGCGACGGACGGCAGCCGAGGTCAAGCGCAGCCTCGATGAGCCGGCTGTCGATCTTCATGATGACCGTGTAGAGCGGCAGGATCATGTAGGGCAGGTAGTTATACACCATGCCGAGAATGACGGCGCCGTTTGTCCGGATGAGCGGCAGCGGAGAAATGCCGATGTGCTGCAGGAGCGTGTTGATGATGCCCGTATCCTCCAGCATACCGACCCAGGCCAGCGTACGGAGCAGGAAGCTCATGCACATCGGGAGCATAATGAGCATTTCGAGGAACCGCTGCGTGAGCGGCTTGCACTGCGCGATAAAATATGCGACAGGGTAGCCGATGATCAGGCAGATCAGCGAAGCAAACAGGCTCAGCCAGATCGAGCGCAGGAAGATCGGCAGATACGTGCCCATGCCGGACAGGTTGGAAAGCGTAAACTGGCCGGTGATAGAATCGGTCAGCGCGTAATAGACGACGATGCCCAACGGGATGATCGTAAACAGGACCATCCAGATGACATACGGGCAGGCGAGAAGCTTGTTGTTATTCTTCATCGTCTTCTTCCTCCGAGGCGTCGGCAATCTCGTCATATTCCGCGCTGTAGGAGGAGTAGTCGCCGTAGAGGCCGGAATACTCGCTCTTGTGCATGATATGGATATCCTCAGGATTGAGGCGAATGCCGATGTACGCGTCAACAGGGCAGTAATCCGTGGTCTGAATGAGCCACTTGAAGCCCTTGAAATCGACAATGGTGTCGTAGTGGACGCCCTTGAAGGTGACGGAGGTGACGGTGCCGCACAGATGGCCCTGCTCCGGCGGGACGATATCCACGTCCTCCGGACGGATGACAACGTCGACCGGCTCGTTGGGGGCAAAGCCCTTGTCCACGCACTGGAACTTGCGGCCGAAGAACTTGACCACATAGTCCTCCAGCATCACGCCGTCGAGAATATTGGACTCGCCGATGAAATCCGCGACGAATGCGTTCTTCGGTTCATTGTAGATATCCTCCGGCCGGCCGATCTGCTGGATCTTGCCCTTGTTCATGACGACGATGGTGTCGGACATGGTCAGCGCCTCTTCCTGATCGTGCGTGACATATATAAATGTAATTCCCATTCGCTGCTGGATATTCTTCAGTTCGTTCTGCATATCCTTGCGCAGGCGCAGATCGAGTGCGCCCAGAGGCTCGTCGAGCAGCAGCACCTGCGGGCGGTTGACCAGTGCGCGGGCAATGGCCACACGCTGCTGCTGGCCGCCGGACAGGCTCGTCACCTTGCGGTTTTCGAAGCCCTTGAGGCTGACGATTTCCAGCATCTCGGTCACGCGTTCGTCGATCTCATCCTCCTTGACCTTTGCAATGCGCAGGCCGAAGGCGATGTTGTCGTACACGTCCAGATGCGGGAACAGCGCGTAGCGCTGGAAGACCGTGTTGATCTTGCGCTGATAGGCGGGCAGATCGTTGATCCGCTTGCCGTTGAACAGCACGTCGCCGGACGTCGGGGTCAAAAAACCGCCGATGATCCGGAGCATGGTCGTCTTTCCGCAGCCGCTGGGCCCCAGCAATGTGAGGAATTCCTTGTTGTTGATGTACAGATTGATGTTGTCGAGAATCGTCTCTCCGTCCTCGAATGTCATAGTGAGATTCGTGAGGCGAATGAGCTCTTTGGACATGTATCCTCCCCCATTTCAAAAAAATTTGTATGCGTCGAACCTTGCCGGAGCCGCCCGAAACATACTGGATTGAATATATCCGGCGGGGGTGGATTTGTCAATATCTAAACAGAAAATTGTGCAAAAAAGTTGGAAGAACATTTTGAAAGTTCTTCCAACTTTGGAGAAAACGAAGAAAAAGATTGATTATGTAAAGTATTCCTGCACAAAATCGACAGACTCGACCTGAAACGTCCTGCCGTTGAGATAGGAAAGGCACCCGGCGTCTGTTGTAAATTGGAACGTCAGCTTGTAGGAATAGAGCGCCTGAAATTTCCGGTCGTAGCGCTTGTCGAGCTTTCCGTATTTGCCGTCGCCCAGCAGCGGCCAGCCTGCGGCGGCCATCTGCGCGCGGATCTGATGGGTGCGCCCGGTCACAAGCTCGCACTCCACAAGGCTCAGCCCGTTCCGGCTCTGAAGCGTTTTGTAGAATGTGATGCAGGTCTTTGAACCCTTCTGCGGCGTTTTCGTGATGTAGACGCGGTTTTCCTTCGCGTCCTTGAACAGCTGCCCCTCGAGCCTGCCGGAGGCCGGGCGGGGCGTTCCGTGCACAATGCAAAGATAGCGCTTGTCGATTTCGCGATCCTTGATCTTCTGGTTCAGAATGCGCAGTGCCTCCGCGTTCTTTGCGGCAATGACAATGCCGCCGGTATTGCGGTCGATGCGGTTGCACAGGGCCGGGGCAAAGGCGTGCTCCTCTCTGGGCCGCCACTCGCGGTTGGCGTAGAGATATGCCTGAATGTGATCGATCAGCGTTTTGCCGTATTCCGCGCCGTCATGCGGATGCACGGCCTGTCCGGGCTTTTTATCGACCAGCAGGAGATTTTCGTCCTCATAGACGATATGCAGTTTCGGCGCGGCGACGGTCAGATAAGCATTTTCTTCTTTTGGGGTATCAAAAAACTCGTCGTTGATGTATAATTGCAGCGTGTCCCCGGCGGTCAGCCGCGTGTCGCGCTCGGCGCGTTTGCCATTCAGCTTGATGCGCTTGAGCCGGATGTATTTCTGTGCCAGCGAAGCGGGGAGCAGGGGAACGGCCTTTGCCAGCCACCGGTCGAGCCGCTGCCCGGCGTCGTTCTGTGTGATGGTGAATTCCTTCATAGCGGTCTCCATACAAAACAAATAGTCTGTTTTTATTTTATCACGCGGCGTCCTTTCTGTAAAGAATCCGGTGTTCGCGAAAAAGAACGAAAAATTTATGAAAAAGTATTTGACTTCCCTGCGATTATTCGATATAATATCCATCGCACGATTATGGATTGGAGGGCGCTATGCTGCTGGATCTGAAGCCAATTCTTGTAACGCCCGGCGCAAGTCTTCCGTTTGAGACGCGCGAGGATCTGTCCGATCTTGTTTTCGGCAGCTGCAGGCCCGCGTCAGAGCCGATTCTGGCCAGCGGCAAGGTTCGCAATACGGCAGGCGTTCTCGAACTGACCGGCGAACTCAGCACGACGCTGCACGGCGTATGCGACCGCTGCGCCGGTAAGTTTACGCGTGCGGTGCAGATCCCGGTCCACGCAGTTCTGGTTTCAGAAGAGGAGCTGGAGCAGACGGAGGATGAATGGGTGTTCGGCATCCACGACGGCTGCGCCGATCTGACCGACATCATCACGACCGCCTTTGTTCTCAATATGGACAGCCAGCTTCTGTGCAGGCCCGACTGCAAGGGCGTTTGCTTCCGCTGCGGCAAAAACCTCAACGAAGGGCCGTGCGGCTGCAAAAAGGAACCCGATTCCCGTTTTGCTGTTTTACAGCAGTTACTGGATAAATAAGTAGATAATGTGCCTTCGGGCATTTAGACCAAGGAGGTGTACCACATGGCAGTACCCAAGAGAAAAGTATCCCGCGCAAGAAGAGATAAGAGACGCAGTTCCCACTGGAAGCTGGCGATCCCCGGCGTCGTCGCTTGCCCGAAGTGCGGCGAGCCCCGCCTGCCTCACAGAGCCTGCAAGGCTTGCGGCTACTACAATGGCCGTGAAGTCATTTCTGTTGAAGCTAAGTGATTTCGCTGAAAGAGATGAGAGGGAGGCTGTGCGCCTTCCTCTTTTCTTATCCTGAAAAGGAAGCCTGAAAGGAGGGCCTACCATGTCGAAGCCCATCGTAGCCATCGTCGGCCGGCCGAACGTCGGCAAGTCGATGCTCTTTAACAAACTGACCGGCAAGCGCATGGCCATCGTCGAGGACACGCCCGGCGTCACCCGCGACCGCATTTACGGCGAATGCGAGTGGAACGGCCGCGGCTTTGCCCTTGTCGACACCGGCGGCATCGAGCCCGGCACGAACAACGAAATGCTGAAGTTCATGCGCCGTCAGGCGGAGATCGCCATCGAGACGGCCACGGTCATCGTTATGGTCGTCGACGTGACGGTCGGCCTGACCGCTGCGGACGCGGAGGTCGCGTCCATGCTCAAGCGGTCGAAAAAGCCGGTCGTGCTGGCCGTCAACAAGTGCGACCAGACCGGCCATGCCAATCCCGACGCGTATGAATTCTACGCGCTCGGCCTCGGCGAACCTATCGAGGTTTCCGCCGTCCACGGCCATGGAACCGGCGACCTGCTCGACGCGTGCGTCGAAAGCTTCCCGCCGGACGACGGCGAGGAATACGACGAGGACGTCATCAAGGTCGCCATCATCGGCAAGCCGAACGTCGGCAAATCGAGCCTGCTCAATCAGATTCTCGGCGAGGAGCGCGTGATCGTCTCCAATGTCGCAGGCACGACGCGTGACGCCATCGACAGCTATTTTGAAAACGAATCCGGCAAGTTCCTGTTCATTGACACCGCCGGTATGCGGCGCAAGTCGAAGGTCGACGATGCAGTTGAGAAATATTCCAATCTGCGCTCCATTGCCGCCATTGAGCGTGCGGATGTGTGCCTCATCCTGATCGACGCCAACGAGGGCGTGACGGAGCAGGATACCAAGGTCGCAGGTCTGGCACACGAGGCGGGCAAGGCCTGTATCATCGTCGTCAACAAATGGGATACGGTCGAAAAGGACACGAACACCATGGACGAGAAGACAGCGGAGATCCGCCGTGACCTCAGCTATATGACCTATGCGCCGGTCGTGTTCATCTCGGCGCTGACCGGTCAGCGCGTCGACAAGCTGTTTGACATGATCGTCGCTGTTTCCAACCAGAACAGTATGCGCATTACAACGGGTATGCTCAACAACATTCTGGAGGACGCGACCGCGCGTGTCCAGCCGCCCACGGACAAGGGCCGCCGTCTGAAGATCTACTATATCACGCAGGTCGGCGTCAAGCCGCCGCACTTTGTCTTCTTCTGCAACGACAGCCGCCTGTTCCATTTCTCGTACCAGCGGTATCTGGAAAACCAGATCCGCGCGGTCTTTGGTCTGACCGGTACGCCGATCAGGATCACCATCCGCCAGAAGGGCGACAAGGAAGACGTGTAAATTACGATCCCGGCAGAAACCACGGCTCTGCCGGGATTTCTTGGAATTTTAATTCAAAAGGGGAATCGGAAACAATGGAACAGCGTTATGCGCAATATGCAGTAGAAAAAGCCGTCCAGCTGCTTGCAATCGACAGCCCGACGGGCTTTACGGACAAAGCGGCCGAATGGGTGCTGGAGGCTTTTGCATCGCTCGGCTTTGACGCACGGAAAACGACCAAGGGCGGCATTCTGATCGATCTCGGCGGTGAGGAGTCCACAGAGGGCGGGCTGCTTTTGCAGGCGCACACGGACACGCTCGGCGCGATGGTCGCGGAGGTCAAGGCCAATGGCCGCCTGCGCGTGACGAGCCTCGGCGGTATGCGCGCAGAAAACGGCGAAACGGAAAATGTGCGCGTCTATACGCGCTCCGGCAAGGTCTATGAGGGGACGCTCCAGCTCTGCAACGCCTCTGTCCACGTCAACGGCGAATACGCCAAGACGAACCGAACCTTCGACACGACCGAGATCCTGCTGGACGAGAATGTTTCTTCTGCCGAAGAGACGCGTGCGCTCGGCATTGAGACAGGCGATATCGTCTGCTTCGACCCGCGCACGCACGTGACGGCTTCGGGCTACATCAAAAGCCGCTTCCTCGACGATAAGCTCTCCGTCGGTATTCTGCTCGGCTTTGCAAAATACCTGCATGACGAAAAGAAGACGCTGCCGCGCCGCACGTATGTCCATGTGACCGTCTATGAAGAGGTTGGCTTCGGCGGTTCGGCCTCCGTGCCGGAGGGTGTGACGGAATCCATCAGCGTCGACATGGGCTGCGTGGGCGACGGCCTTGCCTGCACGGAACGGCAGGTATCCATCTGCGCCAAGGATTCCGGCGGCCCGTACAGCTACGCCGTCGTCGGCAAGCTCATCGACGCGGCCAAGCGCGAGGGCGCGGACTATGCCGTCGATGTCTATCCGTACTACGGCTCCGACGTGGAAGCGACGCTCCGCGCGGGCTATGACATCCGCCACGGCCTCATCGGCTCCGGCGTCTACGCCAGCCACGGCTACGAGCGCAGCCACATGGACGGCGTTCTGAATACGCTCAAGACCATCAAAGGATATCTGAACGTATAAAGCAAACGTTGGATAAGCTGCAAACTGTAGGGGCGGACGACTTGTCCGCCCGCAGAGTGCAGCGTATTTTTCAGGAATCTGGAAAATACGCAATATTTATCGGGCCGACAGAGTCGTCGGCCCCTGCAGGAATCTGTGAAATACGAGCCTCGCCGCACCATAAAATAGGCAACGAAAAAGAGCAAGCCGACTGGCTTGCTCTTTGGCTTGTCTTCGATCAGATCGCACGCTCAACCTTGTTGGAACGCAGGCATCTTGTGCAGACATATACATGGCGCGGAGTACCGTCAACGATTGCCTTGACACGTTTGACGTTGGGCTTCCATGCACGGTTCGCACGTCTGTGAGAATGGGAGACCTTGATACCGAATGTTACGCCCTTGCCGCAGATATCGCATTTTGCCATCGGATGCACCTCCTTGCCGCTTGGAAAATCAGATTCACGCGCTATAAAGCGCCGACAAGTATATTAACAGATTGCGTTGGAAATTGCAAGCACTTTTTTCGGAAAAATCCGAAAATTTCGCGCCGGGGCGACAAAGGATTTTCCCTGTTGCGAAACCGGGGCAAAGCGGGTATAATCGAGGTATCCTGAAACAGAGGTGATCATGTGGCAAGTACCTATACGGTCCTGCTGTCCGAGCTTGCATCGGAATTCAAGCTTGACTTTTTCTACCGGTCGACGGATTTTGACAAGATCCATGTGACCGTTGACGATATCAGCCGTCCGGGCCTTCATCTGGCTGGCTTTTTCGACCATTACGAGCCGATGCGCGTCTATGTCTGCGGCACGGTGGAGACGGCGTATCTGCAAAAGCTCACGCCGGAGGAGCGCATCATCATTTTTGACCATTTCCTGTCCTATAAATGCCCGGCGCTGATTTTTGCGCGGGGCTTTGAGCCCATGCCGGAGTGCCTTGAAATGGCGAAAAAATACGACGTGACGGTGCTGGGAACTAAGGACACGACGTCTTATATCGTTTCGAGCCTCATTACCTATTTAAAAAGCTCGCTGGCCCCGCGCGTCACGCGCCACGGCGTTCTGGTCGAAATTTACGGCGAGGGCATCCTCATCAACGGCGACAGCGGCATCGGCAAGAGCGAGACGGCCATCGAGCTGGTCAAGCGCGGCCACCGCCTCATCGCGGACGACGCGGTCGAGATCAAAAAGGTCTCGCCGCACGAGCTGGTCGGCTCCGCACCTCCGGTTCTGAAGCACTATATCGAACTTCGCGGCATCGGCGTTATCAATGTCGCCAAGCTGTTCGGCATGGGCGCGGTCAAGGAAAGCTCCAACATTGACCTGATCATCAATATGGTCCCGTGGCGCGACGGCGAGGCGTATGACCGCCTCGGCATGGAGACGCAGTACACGGAAATTCTGGATGTCAAGGTTCCGTCTATCACAGTTCCCATTACGCCGGGCCGAAATCTTGCCGTGATCTTTGAGGTCGCCGCCATGAACAACCGCCAGAAGCGCATGGGCTACAACGCCGCTGTAGAATTTACCGAGCAGATGAGCAAATACTTTACGGCCCGCAACGATGATTGAAACATAAAAGAGGAACCGGTTGGCTGGTTCCTCTTTTATTTTTATTTGAGATGTGCTATGATAGAAAAAATTATCCACCCGGAGGCGTTTATGTGGAGTTCTGAGCTTCAGCAGACCATCATCCAGAGGTGCAAGGCGGTTCAGTACCGGCTTCAGGAGCCGCTGAGCCGCCATACCTCCTTCCGCATCGGCGGCCCCGCGGCAGTCATGGCGTTCCCCAAAACCACGGAGGAGCTGAAGCAGCTGCTGCAAGGCGCTGCCGCAGCAGGTGCGCAGCCGTATATTCTCGGCGCAGGAACGAACATCCTTGCCCCGGATGAGGGCCTTGATGCGCTTGTGATCTGTCTTAAGGATGCGCTGTGCGGCATCCGCCTCCTGGATGAGGCGCGGATCGAGGCTTACGCGGGTGAAAGTATGGCGAAAGCGGCGGTTTTCGCAAAAAATCACGCGCTGACGGGTCTGGAATTTGCGCACGGCATTCCGGGGACGCTCGGCGGCGGCGTATATATGAATGCGGGCGCATACGGCGGAGAACTGAAGCAGGTCGTGGAATCGGTCACGATCCTGACCATGGACGGCGAGGAGAAAACGCTGTCCGGCGAAGAATGTGCGTTTGGCTATCGCACAAGCGTATATCAGAAGCTGCCCTGCGTGATCGTTAAGGCCGTCCTGCAGCTGCATCCGGGCGACCCAGAGGAAATCGGACAGACCATGCGCACGCTGATGGAAAAGCGCAGGGCCTCGCAGCCGCTGGAGCTGCCGTCCGCCGGAAGCACGTTCAAGCGTCCGACAGGATATTTTGCAGGCCCCCTCATCGAGCAGGCAGGACTCAAGGGCTGCGGCGTGGGTGGCGCGGAGGTATCGAAAAAGCACGCGGGTTTCGTCGTGAATACCGGCGGCGCGTCGGCTGATGATGTAAAGAAGACGATCGCAATGGTGCAGTCGCGCGTATGGGAGGCATCCGGCGTCCAGCTCGAGCCGGAGGTTCGGATCTGGTAAAAGGAGAAGACTATGCAGTTTGTTATCATTTCCGGTATGTCCGGCGCAGGAAAGAGCAGGGCCGCGTCCGATCTGGAAGACCTCGGCTTTTACTGCGTCGACAATATGCCGGCAGAGATGATCCCGCAGTTTGCTCAGCTGTGTCTGGCAACGAAGGGACGATATGAAAAGGTCGCGCTCGTGACAGATATCCGCGCGAGCATGACGTTTGACGCGCTGTTTCAAGCGCTGCAGAAGCTGGACGATATGCATCTGCAATATTCGATCTATTATATTGAAGCGTCTACAGCGGTCATCATCAAGCGCTATAAGGAAACGCGCCGCCTGCACCCCCTGATGAAGGATGGCTCCACGCTCGAAAATGCCATCGCGCGCGAGCGCGAGCTGCTGGCCCCCGTCCGCAACCGTGCCAGCGCCATCATCGACACGTCCAATCTCTCTACTGGCAAGCTGCGCGGACAGCTCATCGATCTGGTCGCGGGCGGAATGCGGGAGCATTCGATGGACGTGCGCGTCGCGTCCTTCGGCTTCAAATACGGTCTGCCGCTGGAGGCCGATCTGGTCTTCGACGTGCGGTTCCTGCCGAACCCGTACTATATCCCGGAGCTGAAGCACCAGACCGGGCTGGACGAGCCGGTCAGAAGCTTCGTGTTCAAATACCAGCAGACGCTGGATTTTGTGACAAAAACCGAGGATCTGCTTTCCTTCCTGCTGCCCAACTATCTGGACGAGGGCAAAACAGATCTCGTGATCGCCGTCGGCTGCACAGGCGGCAAGCATCGGAGCGTCTGTATCGCGAAGGAGCTGTTTGAGTTCGTATCCAAAAAGGGCTACGCGGCCACGCTCAGCCATCGCGATATGGGCAGAAGGTGATTGCTATGACGGATTTTACAGAACAGATCCGGCTCTATGAGCCGCACCGCAGGCAGCCGCGCATCGCGGCCATCGGCGGCGGACACGGGCTGTCCGCCATGCTGCGCGGCCTGAAGGCCTATACGAGGGATATCACCGCGATCGTGACCGTCGCGGACGACGGCGGCGGCTCCGGTATGCTCCGGGAGGACCTCGGAATGCTTCCGCCGGGCGATATCCGCAACTGTATTATGGCGCTTGCCAATACGGAGCCTACCATGCAGCAGCTGCTCAATTACCGCTTTACCGATGGGAGCCTTGCAGGCCAGAGCTTCGGCAACCTGTTTCTGGCGGCCATGAACGGCATTTCCGGCTCCTTCGACGAAGCGGTCCACCGCATGGGGGACGTTTTGGCCATTACGGGCCGTGTTCTCCCTGTGACCAATCAGGACGTGCGTCTGGAAGCGGAATTTCACGACGGCAGCCGCATTCTTGGCGAAAGCAAGATTTTTTACGCGAAAAAGATCAACAATTCCCGTATCCGCAAGGTGCGCCTCGTGCCGGAACGTCCGGCGGCGCTGCCGGAGAGCGTCCGGGCGATCCGCGAGGCGGATATCGTCGTGATCGGCCCGGGAAGCCTGTATACCAGCATTATTCCGAATTTTCTGGTCAGCGGCATTGCCGACGCAGTGCGGCAGAGCCGGGCCTTGAAGATTTATGTGCTGAACATCATGACGCAGGACGGCGAGACGGACGGCTATGACGCCGACGATCACGTCCGCGCGATCCTGGAGCACGCGGGTCCCGGCGTAATGGATGTGTGCATTGCAAACGACGCGCCTGTGCCGCCTGAGATCATGGAGCCATACGCCAAAGAGGGCGTTTCGCAGCTTGAGCTGCGCCGCGAGGATCTGGAGCAGATGGGCCTTGCTGTGCGCACGTTCCCGCTCCTTGAGCCGGGACGCTATATCCGCCACAACTCCGACGCGCTGGCACGCGCGATTTTGTCGGTGTGGCGGGAATTCAGAAACTGAAACAAGCGAGGAGGCAAACGCCGTCATGTCTTTTTCATCCAACGTCAAGCAGGAGCTGTGCCGTCTGCCGATCAACCGGAAGCTGGAAGCCGCCGCAGAGCTGTACGGCATTTTGCTCTACTGCAACGCGTTTACCGCGGATCTTGTCCGCATCACGACAGAGTCGCGCGATCTGGCTGAGCGCCTGCCGCGCCTGATGAAGAAGGTCTTCGGCTTCTCCTTCGACCAGGAGCCGGAGGAGAGCGCGGGAAAGCTGCTGTTCGTGATGGAATCACAGGAAAAAATCCATAAAATGTTTGCGCAGTTCGGCCTCAGCGCGGCCAGAGACGTGACGCTGCACGTCAATTACGGGATGCTGGAGGAGGATGAAGAGCGGCTGGCGTTTTTGCGCGGCGCGTTTCTGTCCGGCGGCTCGGTCACGGACCCGGCCAAGCGCTACCACCTGGAGCTGACGACCTCTCACTATAAGGTCAGCCGCGAAACCTGTGCGCTGCTGCTCGACGCCGGATTCTCCCCGAAGGAAACGACGCGCGGCGGCAACAGCATTCTGTATTTCAAGCAGAGCGACATGATCGAGGATTTTCTGACGGCCATCGGCGCGCCGGTGTGCGCAATGGGCGTGATGGAGGCGAAGGTCGAAAAGGACCTGCGCAACGGCGTCAACCGCCGTGTCAACTGCGAAACGGCAAATCTGACCAAGGTGGTCGACGCGTCGATTGAGCAGGTCGCAGCCATCCGGAAGCTTCAGAAGCAGGGACGACTCAAGGAGCTGCCGCCGAAGCTCCGCGAGACGGCAAAGCTCCGTCTCGATAATCCGGAAGCAACGCTGCAGGAACTTGCCGCCATGCAGGACCCGCCCGTTTCCAAATCCGCAATGAACCACCGTATGCGCAAGCTTGTCGCGCTTGCGGACGAAAGCTGAGAGGAGAAAACGCCATGGCCTTTGTGCATCTGCATGTTCACAGCGAATACAGCCTGCTTGACGGAGCCTGCCGCATCGGCTCTATGATGGACCGGGTGCAGGAACTCGGTCAGGACGCCATTGCCCTGACTGACCATGGCGTCATGTATGGCACGATTGATTTTTACCGCGCAGCAAAAAAAGCCGGGATCAAGCCCATTATCGGCTGCGAGGTCTATGTTGCGCGCAGGACGCGTTTTGACAAGGTTCACGGCGTCGATAAGGAGCCATACCATCTGGTCCTGCTCTGTGAAAACGAGATGGGCTACCGGAACCTCAGCTATATGGTTTCGCTCGGCTTTACCGAGGGGTTTTACAACCGCCCCCGCGTGGATATGGAACTGCTGCGGGAGCATCACGAGGGCCTGATCGCGCTCTCCGCCTGCCTTGCGGGCCGGATCCCGCAGGCGATCATGCAGGAGGATCTGGACGCGGCGGAGCAGGCCGCGCGTGAATACGCGGAAATTTTCGGCCCGGGGCATTTTTATCTGGAACTACAGGATCACGGCATTCCGGAGCAGCGAACGGTCAACGGACATATTCGTAAGCTTGCTGAAAAACTGAACCTCCCGCTTGTCGTGACGAACGACGCACACTATCTGCGCAAGACAGACGCAAAAATGCAGGACGTGCTGCTCTGCATCCAGACCGGCAAGACCGTCGACGACCCAAACCGCATGAAATTTGAGACGGAGGAATTCTATCTCAAGAGCGAAGAGGAGCTTCGCAGCCTCTTCCCGGACGTGCCGGAGGCGTTTGAGAATACGGTCCGGATCGCGGAGCGCTGCAATGTAGAATTCACATTCGGCAAGTATTTCCTGCCGGAATTCAAGCTTCCGGAGGGGGTAACGAGTCTTTCCTACCTCAAGCAGCTCTGTAAGGAGGGCTTTGACGAGCGGTACGGCACGGCGCACCCGGAGTATATGCAGCAGCTGGAATATGAGATCGACATGATCGAGAAAATGGGCTTTACGGACTACTTCCTCATCGTGTGGGATTTCGTGCGCTTTGCAAAATCCGCCGGGATCCCGGTCGGCCCCGGACGCGGCAGCGCAGCAGGCTCGATGGTGACTTACTGCCTGCATATTACCGAAATTGACCCCATGAAATATGGCCTCTATTTCGAACGCTTCCTGAACCCCGCCCGCGTGACCATGCCTGATATCGATATGGACTTCGGCGATACGAGAAGGAGCGAGGTCGTCGACTATGTCCGGCAGAAATACGGCGAGGATCACGTCGCGCAGATCGTCACCTTCGGCACCATGGCAGCCAGAGCCGCCATTCGCGACGTGGGCCGTGTCATGAACTTCACGTTTGCCGAGACGGACGCCGTCGCAAAGCTCGTGCCGACGACGCTTCATATCACACTCAAGGACGCACTGAAGCAGTCCCCGCAGCTGAAGCAGATGTATGACGGCGATGCGCGCGTTAAGGAGCTTGTCGACACGGCCATGGCCCTTGAGGGTATGCCGCGCAATACCTCAACGCACGCAGCAGGCGTGGTCATTACAAAGCTGCCGGTCTACAACTATGTGCCGCTTGCGACAAACGACGGTACCATCGTCACGGAATACACCATGACAACGCTTGAGGAGCTGGGGCTTCTCAAGATGGACTTTCTCGGCCTGCGCAATATCACCGTCATTGACGACGCGATCCGCGATATCCGGAAGACGGAGCCGGATTTCTCCATGTCCCGCGTGACGGACAACGACCCCAAGGTCATGGATATGCTCACGCAGGGAAGAACAGCCGGTGTGTTCCAGATGGAATCGACCGGCATGACAGGCGTCTGCATGGGTCTGAAGCCGCAGTCAATCGAAGATCTTTCCATTATCGTCGCAGCCTACCGCCCCGGCCCGATGGAGTCGATCCCGCGTCTGATCGCCTGCAAGCAGGACCCATCGCTTGTCAAATACAAGCATCCCATGCTGAAACCTATCCTTTCCGTCACCTACGGCTGCATTCTCTATCAGGAGCAGGTCATTGAGATTTTCCGGAAGCTTGCCGGATATTCGCTTGGCCAGGCGGACATGGTGCGCCGCGCCATGAGCAAAAAGAAGGTCAAGGACATCGAAAAGGAGCGCGGCGCCTTTATCCGGGGCGACGCCTCGCGCAATATCACCGGCTGCGTCGCAAACGGCATTCCGGAGCAGACGGCGGAAGCCATCTACAACGAGATGTACGACTTTGCGAACTACGCGTTCAACAAGGCGCATTCCGTCTGCTACGCGGTGATCGCGTACCAGACCGCGTGGTTCAAATGCTATTATCCGCGCGAATATATGGCGGCGCTCATGACGTCGGTGCTGGGAAGCTCGGTCAAGATCTCCGAGTATATTGCCGAGTGCCGCGCGATGGGCATTGCGCTGCTGCCGCCGGATATCAATGAATCCAACGACAATTTCACCGTCGTGCCGGGCGGCATCCGCTTTGGCCTGGCGGCGATCAAGAATATCGGACGCGGCTTTATCCAGAAGGTCATGAACGAGCGAGAGCAGGGCGGGAAGTTCACCAGCCTTGAGGATTTTGCCTCCCGTATGTACGGGACGGATCTCAACAAGCGGGCGCTGGAAAATCTCATCAAGGCCGGCGCCTGCGATGGCTTTGGACTGAACCGCGCCCAGATGCTGCGTATCTATGAGCTTGTGCTCGACGCAGCGGCCAGCCAGAAGAATAAGAATGTCGACGGCCAGATGGGTCTGTTCGATCTGCTGTCCGGCGAAGACAGCGCCGCTGCCATGCCAGCTGTGCAGGCACCGGATATCCCGGAAATGAGCGTGCAGGAGAAAATGAGTCTGGAAAAGCAGACGACCGGTCTGTATCTGTCCGGCCATCCGATGGACGAGTACCGGCCGCTGCTGCGCGGCATGGATGTGGTTCCAATCGGTGAGATTCTGGAATGCTTTGAAAACGGCGGCGATACCTATCAGGACGAGCAGATCGTGAACATTGCCGGAATCGTCGAGGCGGTCAAGATGAAGACCACGCGTTCCGGCTCCATGATGGCCTATGTCACAGTGGAGGACGATACCGGCTCCATGGAGCTTCTGACATTCTCCACGATCCTGGGCCAATATGGCTCGCTGCTTTATGAAAACTCGCCTGTTATCCTGAATGGCCGCATTTCCGTTCGCGACGAAAAACCGCCGCAGATGGTCGTGAACCGCGTGGTGCAGATCGGGGATATGAAGGATCTGGATGCCGCGCAGGCCGCGCGTCAGACAGCGGCGCAGGCGCATACCGTCTATCTCAAAATCGAAAGCTCCGCGCAGCGCTCGGCAAAGAAGGTCCTGCCCATTCTCAAGATGTTCCCGGGAAAAGCGCGGGCCGTGATCTATTTTGCCGACACCGGCGCAAGGATGGGCGGAAGCTGTGCGCTGGACGAGCGGATGCTGCAGGAGCTGCGGGAGCAGCTCGGCGAAAAAAATGTGGTCGTGAAATAGTCTTGTTTTTTACAAATTCGCTACACTTTTGTAACTTAACATGATATACTATAAAAAGTTGAAAAAGGAGTTGGAACGATTGCACGGAAAACGGGCGGGGCTTGCGCTGCTTGCAGCAGCACTGACGCTGCTGCTTTCAGGCTGTTTTGTCAAAACAGTTGACGAGTTATATACGCTGCCGCGGCATTCTGATGAATATGACCGGCTGGAGCTTGCAATCGATGCGGTTCTGAGCGGCCAGAGCGCTGTCTATTCTGCGCCGGTGTCCGGCCCGAATCAGCAGTCTGTGCAGCTGGCCGATCTCGACGGCGACGGACAGGAAGAAGCGATCGCGTTTTTGAAGGCGGCAGGGGACAGGCCGCTCAGAGCCTGCATCTTTTCCCGTGTGGACGGCGATTACCACCTGACGGATGTGATCGAGGGCGACGGCACCAGCTTTGCCAGCGTCGAATACGTCCAGCTGACCGGCCAGCCGGGCATCGAGCTTGTCATCGGGCGGCAGCTGTCCACCGACGTGCTGCAATCGCTCAGCGCATATTCCTACTCCGACGGCCATGTGGCCGAGCTGATGAATGCCAATTACTCGGAATACCGCGTAGTCGACCTTGACGGCAACGGCCGGAAGGATATTTTCCTGCTCCGCTTTGAAGCAGAGCAGCCGCAGGGCATTGCAGAGCTTTACCGCTGGCAGGCCGGGCAGATGGAGCGCGAGAAGGAAGCGTATCTAACTGCCGGAGCGTCCCTTGTCAAGCGTATTCTGACCGGAAATCTGATGAAGGACATTCCCGCCGTCTTTGTGTCGAGCGCATATGAGGATACCGGACTTGTGACAGACGTCTTTGCGTTTCAGAACGGCGTGTTCCAAAGCGTCACTATGCGCGAGGCGGAAAGCCCTGTTTCCACTGTCCGCAGCTACTATGTCTACCCCTCCGATATTGACGGCGACGGGCTGATCGAGCTGCCGCAGATTTTGCCGCTTCCGTCGGCAGAGGGATCCGATGAGAACGATTCCGCGATCAGCTGGTACAACCTTGATCTGGACGGACGCAGCCTGCCAAAGCTGACGACCTATCACAGCTTTTCAGGCGGCTGGTTCTTAAAGCTTCCGGACCGCTGGCAGAACCAGTTCTGCATCACGCGCGGCGCAGAGGCGGACGGCGTGCATGGCTATGCATTTTCGCAGTGGGAAGACGGGCGGCGCACAGAGCTGATCTTTACGATCTACGCGTTTTCCGGAGAGAATCGAAATGAATCTGCATCCGCTGACGGCAGGTTTATTCTGGCCGAAAAAGGCGATATCACCTATGCGGCGAAGCTTGGAACAGGGAAGTGGGCCGAGGAGCTGTCTGCGGACAGGCTGCGGGATATGTTCCACTTTATTCATATTGATTGGAATTCGGGAGAGACATGAGGAGCGAAACAGCATGAAAAAGGTTTTGATTTTGGAAGACGAGGTCAGTATCCGCAGCTTTGTGGTCATCAATCTCAAGCGCGCCGGGTATGAGGTCGTAGAGGCCGGGACCGGAGAAGAAGCGCTGGATCTGCTGAAGGCCAACCCGGATGTCGGTGTCGCGATCCTCGATATTATGCTGCCCGGCATCGACGGCTTTGAGGTCTGCCGCAGCATCCGGGTGACGGATAAAAAGATCGGAATTATTATGTTAACCGCAAGAAGTCAGGAAATGGACAAGATCACCGGCCTGATGACAGGCGCGGACGACTATATGACCAAGCCCTTCAGTCCTGCGGAGCTGACCGCACGCATCGACGCGCTCTACCGCCGCATTGACTCCGACGGCTCGTCCAATCAGATCGAACTCAAACACGGTCCGTTCGTGTTGAACACGCGCAACCGGACGCTGGACAAGGAGGGCCGCCGCATCAAACTGACGCAGGTGGAATATGCCATTGTCAAGTTGTTCATGCAGAATCCGGGCCGGGCGCTTTCTCGGGAGGATATCCTCGCTGCGGTCTGGGGCCGGGACTATGACGGAGAGCTCAAGATCGTTGACGTCAACATCCGCCGCCTGCGTATTAAAATTGAGGACGATACCGCAAATCCGACTTATATCACAACAGTCTGGGGCTTTGGCTACAAGTGGGGCGCATAAGGCGTGAGGTGAGGCTTTTTGAAGAAAAAGAAACGCCTGTCCGGCATTGAACGGCGCTGGTTCGTCAATAACGTGGGCGTGATCATGCTGCTGGTCGCAGCGTGCGTGCTCGGCGTGGTGTTCTCCATGGCGGCGTATTACGACACAAACCTTCGCTCCGGCCTCGAAAACAAGGCGAAAACAACAACTGATTTTTTCAGCAACTACATTTCGCAGAGCTATAAGGAATACTACCAGTCCTGCATCAAATTCGCGCAGACCTTTGAGGAAAAGGACCGGCTGGAGCTGCAGTTCATTTCCGCAAACGGAAAGCTCGTCGCCTCCTCCTACGGAAAATTCGCAGGACGCTCCCCCTCAACGCCCGAGATCCAGCAGGCCATCGACAGCCAGCAGATCCGGCACTATAAAGGCAGAAACCCGCTGACAGGGGAGCGCATTCTGGCCGTCTCCAGCCCGATGATCTATACCAACGGTGAGGTGATCGGCGTTCTGCGCTATGTGACGAGCCTGCGCAACGCGGATCTTCAGATCCTGATGATCGCGCTGATCGCCGTGACGATCGGCTTGCTTTTCATCGGCTCGATCTTTTTCCTGAGCAGCTTTTTTATCAAGTCCATTCTGGTGCCCGTCTCGCAGATCAACGCGACGGCCAGGCGCATTGCCGCCGGCTCCTACGGCGTGCAGATCCCCGGTCAGTATGACGACGAGATCGGCGAGCTGGTCAGCACCATTAATGATATGTCTGTCAAGATCGGACAGGCGGAAAAAACACAGACAGAGTTCATTTCCTCCGTGTCGCATGAGCTTCGAACGCCGCTTACAGCCATTTCCGGCTGGGGTGAGACGCTTCTGACATCCGAGAATCTGGACGCGGAAACGCGGCGCGGCGTCGTGATCATCGCGCGCGAGGCCAAGCGGCTGACCGGTATGGTCGAGGAGCTTCTGGAATTCACGCGCATGCAGGACGGCCGTTTCACGCTCCATGTCGAAACCGCCGATATTCTGGCAGAATTTGAGGATACGGTCTTCATGTATGGCAACCGGCTCAAGCAGGAGGGCATCTGCCTGCATTACGACGGCTGCGACGAGGAGATTCCGGAAATCCCGTGCGACGTTGCGCGTATGCGGCAGGTGTTTTTGAACATTCTTGACAATGCGGCCAAGCACGGCGGCGAGGGCAAACGCATCGACGCGTCCATCGCACATGAAGGGAGCTTTGTCGTCATCCGTATCCGGGACTATGGCCCCGGCATTCCGGAGGAAGAGCTCCCGCACGTCAAATTAAAATTCTATAAGGGCAGCTCCAAGGCGCGCGGCAGCGGCATCGGCCTTGCCGTGTGCGAGGAGATCGTCACCATGCACGGCGGCACGCTGACGCTGGAAAACGCGGAGGGCGGCGGAACGCTTGTCACGATCAGCATCCCCACCGGGGAAGAATAAGAGGTTTGCATGAAAAAAGAGAACAATCCTGTCAGCCAGGAAAAATTTAAAACGCTCATCGGCGGTCAAGCCCTGATCGAGGGCATCATGATGCAGGGGCCGGACAAGCGATCCATCGTCGTGCGCGGGCCGGAGGGCCTCGTCACGAAGGTCGAGCCGCTTAAAAAGCGCACCGGCGTCGCCAAATGGCCGCTGATCCGCGGCGTGGTGAATTTTGCTTCGTCTATGGTGTCCGGTGTGAAGGCGCTCATGTATTCGGCGGAGTTCTTCCCGGAAGAGGAGGAAGACACGCAGCCGTCCAAATTTGAGCAGTGGCTTGAGAAGAAGCTTGGCAGTGAGAAGCTGGAAAAGGCAGTTGTGTCCTTCTCCGTGTTTCTCGGCGTTCTGTTTTCTGTTGGCCTGTTCTTCCTGCTCCCGACGCTTTTGAGCGGCATTTTTGACCGCTGGATCCACAATGCCGTCGTCCGCAGTCTGATCGAGGGTGTCATCCGCATCGCAATCTTCATGGGCTACATGATCCTGATTTCCCGGATGAAGGACATGAAGCGCGTCTTTTCCTATCATGGCGCGGAGCATAAGACCATCCGCTGCTATGAGGCGCAGCTGCCGCTGACCGTCGAAAACTGCCGCGGCATGACCCGGCTCCATCCGCGCTGCGGCACGAGCTTCCTGTTTGTCGTCGTTGCAATTTCGATTTTGCTCTTTGCGCTCGTAAGCGCCGTTTTCCCGACCAGCAATATGCTTGTCCGTATGCTTATCCGGCTTGCGCTGCTGCCGTTCGTCGTGTCGATCAGCTATGAATGCAACCGCTTTGTCGGCCGTCATGACAACGCTCTGACGCGCGCACTGTCCGCGCCCGGTATGTGGTTCCAGCACTTTACGACCAACGAGCCGGATGATTCCATGCTGGAGGTCGCCATCGAAGCGCTGAAGCTCGTCATTCCGGACGAGGCGGGTGCCGACCGATGGTAAAGAAATACAGCGACCTCTATCTGCAGGCCCGCCGGGCGCTGCTGCCGTCGGAAGGGGAGAATGCCTCCATGGCCGCACGGGAGCTGTTGGCATTCGCGTCCGGGAAATCCGTGACAGCTGTGCTGGCTGATTCGAATTTATATGCGAGCGAACAGATCGAAGAAAAACTGAGTAGTTATGTAAACCGTATGCTGGCGCACGAGCCGCTGCCGTATATTCTCGGACAGTGGGATTTCTATGGGATCTCGCTGGAGGTCACGCCGGATGTGCTCATCCCGCGCGACGACACCATGGCTGTCACCGACCTTGCGCTTGATGTTCTGCGCGGCAGGGAAGCACCGCGCGTGCTGGATCTTTGCTGCGGCAGCGGCTGTATCGGCCTCGCCATCGCGCACCAGCTGCCGGATGCCCATGTGACGCTTGCGGATATTTCGCGCCCCGCGCTGGCCGTCGCCAAGCGCAATATCAAGCGTCTGAAGCTTATGAACCGCGTAACGGCAGTCGGGCTGGACGCGCGAAAAAGAGGGCCGAGCTTTGTCGGCACGCTCGACGCGCTGGTCTGCAACCCGCCGTATGTAACGAGCGAGGAAATGACGCGGCTGGAACCGTCCGTGAAGGAATACGAGCCTGCGCTTGCACTGGACGGCGGGAAGGACGGTCTGGCATTTTACCGCGCCGTCGCCGAAAACTTTACCCATCTGCTGGCAGACGGCGGATATCTCTGCTTTGAATTCGGCCTGGGGAAGCATATGGCCGTATCCATGATCCTGCAGGAATACGGATATACGGACATTGTCCTGCGGAAGGATCTGCGCGGCGTTGTCCGAGCAGTCAGAGGCAAAAAGAAGTAAAACAAACGTTTGATTTTTACCGAATGATGTGTTATAGTAGGTTCATACACAAAAGAGGAAGGAACTGAGACGATGGAAAAGAAAAAAGCAGCCGATCAGACTCCCAATAATGACAAGAAGCAGGCGCTTGATACGGCCATCCGGCAGATCGAGAAAAACTTCGGCAAGGGTGCGGTCATGCGCCTTGGCGACCGGCCCGATCTCCAGGTCGATGCAATCCCAACCGGCTCTCTGGCGCTCGACGCCGCGCTCGGCATCGGCGGCGTACCGAAGGGCAGAATTATTGAGATCTACGGCCCGGAATCCTCCGGTAAAACGACGCTTGCACTGCATATCGTCGCACAGGCACAGAAGCGCGGCGGCGAGGTCGCATTCGTAGATGCCGAGCATGCGCTGGATCCGGATTATGCTGCCCGCATCGGCGTAGATATTGATTCCATGCTGGTTTCCCAGCCGGATACCGGTGAGCAGGCGTTGGAGATTACCGATGCGCTTGTGCGCTCCGGCGCGGTCGATGTTGTGGTCGTTGACTCTGTTGCGGCGCTGACGCCCCGCGCGGAAATTGAGGGAGAGATGGGCGATACGTTCGTCGGCCTGCAGGCCCGGCTCATGTCGCAGGCGCTGCGCAAGCTGGCGGGTAATATCTCCAAGACGAACTGCGTTGTGATCTTCATCAACCAGCTGCGTATGAAGATCGGCGTCATGTACGGCAACCCCGAAACGACGACCGGCGGCAACGCGCTGAAATTCTATGCATCTGTCCGTATCGATATCCGCCGCACGGAGGCCATCAAAAACGGCTCCGAGGTCATCGGCAACCGCACGCGGGCCAAGATCGTCAAGAATAAATGCGCGCCCCCCTTCAAAGAGGCGTTTTTCGATATCATGTACGGCGAAGGCATCTCCAAATGGGGCGAGATGGTCGACCTTGCCGTGCAGCTCGAGCTCATCAACAAGAGCGGCAGCTGGTTCTCCATCGGAGACGAGCGTATTGGACAGGGCCGCGACTCGGCCAAGCAGTACCTCATTGATCATCCCGACGTCGCTGACCGCATTGAGCAGTCCATCCGAGACAATATGTGGAAGCTGCAGGGCAAGAACGCAAAGCCGCCCGCATCCGTCGCCGCGAAGCCTGTAAGTATCTCGGCAGACGATTTTAACGACGACTGATGCGCCTGCTTGCCATTCAGGAGCTGCCGCAGTCAAAGCGCGTCAAGCTCGTCTTTGACGACGATACTGTTTTAAAAACGCAGCCGTATCTGCTTGCGGACTTCGGCCTTTACAGCGGAATGGAGCTGACGGAGGAAGACTATCAGGCGCTGCTGGCTGCTGCCGGAAAAGCGTCTGCAAAGGCGCGGGCCGTGCGCATTGTCGCAGCGGCAGGCGTGTCTGAAAAGGAGCTGCAGAAGCGCCTTGTCCGGAAGGGTGAGGAAGCAGCCGACGCGCAGGAAGCCGTTGGCTGGCTCAAGGAGCTGCATCTGCTCGATGACCGCGAGACAGCACGGCAGCTCGCTGCAAGCGCTGCGGCAAAGGGCTACGGGAAAAGCCGCATCAAAAATATTTTATTCGAAAAGGGCATCCCGCAGGAACTCTGGGAGGAGGCGCTTGCGGAGCTGCCCGAAATGGACGACGCCATTGACCGCTTTCTGCTCCGCCGCTGGCAGGGGAAGGATCCGGACGAAAAAGAAGTAAAACGGACTGTGGACGCGCTCATCCGGCGCGGCCACAGCTGGAAGGACATCCAGTCCGGCCTCCGGCGCTATCGCGTCGGGCTGGAGCTGGAAGAAATCACGGAGGACGACATATCATGACCCATACGATCGGCATGATCTCGCTTGGCTGCGCCAAAAATCAGGTCAACGCCGAGCATATGCTCTGGCTGCTGCGGCAGGCGGGCTATGAGATCAGCCCAGACCCCGACGGTGCGGAACTCGTCATTGTCAACACCTGCGGCTTCATTGAATCCGCCAAGACAGAGGCCATTGACAACATTCTGGCCATGGCGCAGCTGAAAGCAGAAGGGAGAATTCAGAAAATTCTCGTCACCGGCTGTCTTGCCCAGCGCTATCAGGAAGAAATTCTGAAGGAGCTGCCGGAGGTCGACGGCGTGCTTGGCACGGGCTCGTATTACGATGTTGCGAACGCGGTCGGGCAGGTGCTGTCCGGCAAGCGCTACAAGCGTTTCGACGATATTAACGCCGACCAGTCGGAAGATGGCCGGATCCTCACAACGCCGGAATATTACGCCTATCTGAAAATTGCCGAGGGCTGCGATAACCACTGCGCGTACTGCGTCATTCCGAAGCTGCGCGGCAAGCTCCGCAGCCGCCCGATGGAAGATCTGATAAAGGAAGCGGAGCAGCTTGCGTCCGACGGCGTGAAGGAGCTGATCGTCGTCGCACAGGATACCAGCCGCTACGGCCTCGATCTCTACGGCGAGCGGAAGCTTGCGGAGCTGCTGCGCAGGCTCTGCAAAATCGACGGGCTGGTCTGGGTCCGGGTACATTATCTCTATCCCGATGAAATGTCGCAGGAGCTGATCGACGTTCTGGCAAACGAGCCGAAGATCGTCAAATATCTGGATATTCCCATCCAGCATATCAACGACGAGATCCTGCGTAAAATGAACCGGCGCGGCAACGGCGAATATGTCCGGCAGCTGTTCACAAAGCTCCGCCATGAGATCCCCGGCCTTGTGCTCCGCACGAGCCTCATTACCGGTCTTCCCGGCGAGGGCGAGGTGGAATTTGCACAGCTGTGCGATTTCCTGAAGGAATACAAGCTTGAACGCGTCGGTGCGTTCGCGTTTTCGCCCGAAGAGGGCACACGCGCAGCCGAAATGGAATATCCTGATACCGAGATTGCCAAGCAGCGCGCAGAGCAGGTTGCGGAGATTCAGTCGCGCATTATGGACGACTATAACGAGTCCTGTGTCGGTCAGGTCATGCAGGTGCTCTGCGAGGGCTATGACCCGGACGAGGACAGCTATTACGGCAGAACCTATGCCGATTCTCCCGACATTGACGGGAAGATCTGGTTCACAGCGGAAAAACACATTAAGACCGGCGATTTTGTAGACATCCACGTTGTGGATACCTACGACGGAGAGCTTGCCGGCGTACTGGAGGAAGAATACAATGACGACTGCGAGTAAAATTACCCTTGTCCGTGTGGTGCTGATCCCGGTCTACATGGTTCTGATGCTGCTGTCAGCGAACGGCGCGGACTGGCTGCGCTGGGCCGCTGTTGCGGTCTTTGTGATCGCCAGCATTTCCGATTTTCTGGACGGCTATATTGCCCGCCACTACAATCAGGTCAGCGATTTCGGCAAATTCCTCGACCCGCTGGCCGACAAGCTGCTCGTAACGGCCTGCATGATGATCTTCGTCGGCTGGGGCCGGATGCCGTCCTGGGTCGTGTTCATCGTGATCGCGCGTGAGTTTGCCATCAGCGGCCTGCGCATGGTCGCGGCCAGCAATGGGACCGTGATCGCCGCCGGCTGGAGCGGCAAGATCAAGACCTCCTGCACGATGGTCGGTCTGATCGCCATGATGGTGCTGCCGAATCTTCCGACGCTGGATCTGGTCGTGAATATCGTCATTCTGGTCACAACGGTCTATTCCGGCGTGGAGTATTTTTGCAAAAACTGGGCCTGCCTCGGTCTTGCGAAGAAGGCTTGACTTTTTCCTGCTCCAATGATATGATTTCCCAAGAAAATTCAATATCGCGTTGATCGAAAAGAGTACCGCTGCTCCGCTTTTTCAGAGAGTCTCCGCCGTCGGCTGCAAACGGGGGCAAAGGCGATGCGGGAACGTGCGTTCGGGAGCGAGGGGAGACCCCGTTGAGGCTGACGTTACAGCCAGAGCAAGAAATCAGAGTGGAACCGCGAGTTTTTTGACCCGCCTCTTGAGCAGTCAGGAGGCGGGTTTTTATATTGGAGGAGCTTCATTTGCATTTATTGGAGGATATCCGGGCATATAAGAAAAACGACCCCGCCGCACGGTCTGCCATTGAGGTCATGCTGCTGTATAACGGCCTGCACGCGACCATCGACTACCGGATCGCGCACTGGTTTTACCTGCGGCGCTGCTTTTTCATCGCCCGCGCGATCTCGCAGTGGTCGAAGATGTGGACGGGAATCGAGATCCATCCCGGCGCGACCATTGGCCGTCGTCTGGTCATTGACCACGGAACCGGCATCGTGATCGGCGAAACCGCCGAGATCGGGGACGACTGCCTGCTCTATCAGGGCGTAACGCTCGGCGGCACGGGCAAGGATATCGGCAAGCGCCATCCGACGCTCGGCAACAACGTCATGGTCGGCTCCGGCGCAAAGGTGCTTGGCCCGTTCCGCGTTGGCGACAACGCCCGCATTGCGGCAAACGCTGTAGTACTGCGCGAGGTGCCGGAGGGGGCGACGGTCGTCGGCGTTCCGGGCCGGATCGTCCGGCTCTGCGGCGATAAGCTCGACCATATTCACACGCCGGACCCGGTCATGCTGGAAATCGAAGAACTCAAGCGCCGCATGGCGCTGCTGGAAGAACAGATCAACGATACGAAAAAGGAGACTTGACGATGTATCTTTATAACTCTGCTACACACAAAAAGGAAGAATTTGTCCCCTATGACCCGAAGCTGGTCAAAATGTATACCTGCGGCCCGACGGTCTATCACTTTGCACACATCGGCAATCTGCGCAGCTATATCATGGAGGATGTGCTGGAAAAATACCTCCGTTACGCGGGCTATCCCGTGAAGCGCGTTATGAATATCACGGATGTCGGCCATCTGACCTCCGACGCAGATGAGGGCGAGGACAAGATGCTCAAGGGCGCCCGCCGCGAGCACAAAACGGTCATGGAGATCGCGCAGTTCTACACCGACGCGTTCTTCGAGGACTGCCGCAAGCTCAATATCAAGAAGCCCGACGTCGTTCAGCCCGCCACAGGCTGCATTGACGAATATATCAAGATCATTACCAAACTCCTTGACACCGGCTACGCCTATATCGAGGGCGGAAACGTGTATTTCGATACCTCCAAGCTTGAAAAATACTACATTTTCAACGAGCACAAAGAGGAAGACCTCGCCGTCGGCGTTCGCGAGGGCGTCGAGGAGGATACGAACAAGCGCAACAAGAACGACTTCGTGCTCTGGTTCACAAAATCCAAGTTTGAGGATCAGGCGCTCAAGTGGGATTCTCCGTGGGGCGTCGGCTATCCGGGCTGGCACATCGAATGCACCGGCATTTCGCTCAAATATCTGGGCGAACACCTTGATATCCACTGCGGCGGCATCGACAACGCTTTCCCGCACCATACGAATGAAATTGCGCAGTCCGAGAGCTACATCGGCCACCACTGGTGCAATTATTGGATGCACGTTATGCATCTGAACACCGCCAGCGGCAAAATGTCCAAATCCAAGGGCGAATTCCTGACGGTATCCCTACTGGAGCAGAAGGGCTACGACCCGCTGTGCTACCGCCTGTTCTGCCTGCAGAGCCACTACCGCCGCAATCTGGTCTTCACATGGGAAAACCTTGACAATGCTGCCGGAACGTATCAGAAGCTGCTGACGAAAATCGCTGCGCTGAAGCCCGGCGACGGCGAGATCGACGAGGCTGCCGTGTCCGCACTGCGCGAGAAATTCAACGCCGCGCTCGGCAATGATCTGAATACCTCTCTTGCGATTACAGCACTGTACGACGTGCTCAAATACAAGACCAACGACGCGACGAAGCTGTTCGTCCTTGATGATTTCGACAAGGTACTGAGCCTTGACCTGTGCAAAAAGGCAGATGAGATCCGCAAGCGCAATGCGGCTGAAAAGCCTGCCGCAGGTGCGTATTCCATCTTCTGCGAGGATGGCAGTGACGATCCCGCTGTGACCGCGCAGATCCAGGCACGCTATGACGCGAAAAAGGCCAAAAACTTCGCCGAGGCCGACCGTATCCGCGATGAACTCAAGTCGCAGGGCATCGAGATCACCGATATCCCCGGCGGCGCAAAGTGGAAGCACATCTGATCAAAGAACAAAACCCGGAGCATTTGCTCCGGGTTTGCGCATCAAAAGATTATCCAATCTGAATTTACAGGAGTAGCTAATGAAAATATGCCAGCTGACAAACAGCACCGAAAAACAGGCTGTGACGCGGAGCATTCTGGAAGCGCTTCCGGAATGGTTCGGTATCCCAGAGGCAAGGGAGGATTACATCACAGAAAGCGGCGATAAACAATTCTTCTGCGCCTATGACGCAGACAAGCCCGTGGGATTTTTGTATCTGAAAGAAACAGGAAAGGCTACCGTCGAATTATACGTGATGGGCGTATTGAAGGAATATCACCGTCAGGGGATTGGCCGTGAGCTGTTTCAACAAGCAAGAGAAGCGGCAGGCAAAGCTGGATACTCCTTTATGCAGGTAAAAACCGTGCAGATGGGAAGATATGCGGAATATGACAGTACGAACCGGTTTTACCTGTCGCTCGGCTTTCAGGAATTTGAGGTATTTCCAACATTATGGGATGAATGGAATCCCTGTCAGGTATACGTGATGGCAATATAATTCTGTGGGGTCGGCGGCTTATTTCTTCGGCTTCCGGTCGAAGAACGGGGACTTTCCGCTGATGCTGAGGGGCAGGGCAAGCACCAGCGAAGCCTTTTCTCCGAGCAGGCCGAGGCTTTTTGCCGCACGGCCAACGGAGAACATCACGCGGCTGTCGACGCGCGCGTCGGCTGCTGCGGCAGCGGCGGAGCCGATGGCGATGCCGATATCGATGGCATCCCACGCGCACAGGCCGTCCTTTTCTGTACAGTCGGCGCAGCTTTCGAAGTGACAGTACTGACAGCCCGCGTCAAGCCCGCGCCGCACCTCCTCCATTCCGAAAAGCACCACAGCGTCGGACGCGTCAACGTTATCTGCGTCACGGTTAAAGAACGCATAATCCAGCTCGTCGGCCAGCTTCCGCATCTGCGCGGCCAGCTGGCTTTTATCCTCGCCCGTTAAAACGCAGGTCACGAGGCCGTCCATGCCTCTGGTTTTCGGCGCGGTGCGCGCTGCGGCGCAGATCTTTGCCGCCGTATCCAGAACGGCGCGGGATTCCATGTCCTTCGAAGAGTAGATCATATCGAAATGCTCCTTTTCTTTTTTCTTTAGTATAATCTTTTCACGAAAAACCGTCAACCGGAAGAAGCGCCTTTCTTGAAAGAAGGGCGGAAATGTGGTAAACTAACCAAAGAAATGCAAAGGAGTTTACGCCCATGAAGCTGATGGTTCTCGACGGAAACAGCGTCATCAACCGCGCCTATTATGGCGTCCGTGCACTGACGACCAGAGACGGGTTCTTTACAAATGCCATTTATGGCTTTCTGAATATTCTGGAAAAGCTGCGCGCGGACGAAAAGCCGGACGCGCTCTGCGTCGCGTTTGACCTTAAAGCGCCAACATTCCGCCATTTGAAATATGACGGCTATAAGGCCACGCGCCATCCCATGCCGGACGAGCTTGCCATGCAGATGCCCGTTATGAAGGATGTGCTGCGGGCCATGCGCATCCCGATTTTTGAATGCGAGGGCTGGGAAGCCGACGATGTGATCGGCACGATCGGAAAACGCTGTGGCCATGCGGGCTGGGACTGCGTGATCGTCACCGGCGACCGGGATTCTTTGCAGCTGATCGATGAACACGTGACGGTCAAGCTCGTCTCGTCCAAGCTGTCCCAGACCGTCGCAGTTAACTATGATCCCGCAAAATTCCGTGAGGAATATGGCTTTGAGCCCATTCATCTGATCGACCTGAAGGCGCTCATGGGCGACAGCTCAGATAATATCCCTGGCGTTGCGGGCGTCGGCCCGAAGACGGCGACGCAGCTGCTGCTGGACTACGGCACGTTGGACGGCGTGTACGCACATCTGGACGCGGTCAAGGAAAAGCTGCGTGCCAAGCTCGAACAGGGGAGGGACAGCGCGTATCTGTCCTACGATCTGGCGACGATCCGCTGCGAAGCGCCGATCGAGTTTTCGCCGGAAGCTTGCCTTGTACAGCCGTATGACGAAGCAGCTCTATACGAGCTGTTTGCCCGTCTGGAGTTCACGCGGCTCATTGCCCGATACGGTCTGCACGCGCCGCAGGAGACAGCGGAGAACGGCATGATCGATGGCGTCTGCACAAGCGAGGTCGTAAGCGACGCCGCCCGCGCCGAGGCTCTTGCGGCATCCTTCCAGAAAGAACATTATGTAAATCTGATTGCAGAACCGGATTTATCTGCAATTGCGGTCAATACGGATGAAAGCGGCTATTATTTCTGCGGGGACGCGCTGGAAAGTACAAAATTTATGTCAACCCTGTTCGGCGTGTCCGTCAAGAAGGTCACGCACGACTGCAAGCCGCTCATGCGCCGCCTGCTGGAGCTTGGATACCCGGCGGAGAGCTTCATTTTCGATACCGCGCTGGCCGCCTACGATCTCGACGCGACACAGGGAAGCTACGACCTTGACCGCGTGGTCACGCATCTACTCGGCTTTGAGATCGGCCGCGCGGACAAGGACGAGGTCGGCGAAGAGGCTGTACGGGTGTGCAATCGGCTTGCGGAGGCGTCTGCGGTCGCGGCACTGTATGAGGCGCTGCCGGAAAAGCTTGCGCAGAACGGCATGGAAAAGCTCTATTATGAGATCGAGCTGCCGCTCTGCCGGGTGCTGGCCGAGATGGAATGCGCAGGTGTTAAGGCAGACCAGATGGCCCTGATCTCGTTTGGAAATATGCTGCAAAGCCGCATTGAGGCGGCCCAGCAGACCATTTTCGATTTCGCCGGGCGCGAATTCAATATCAATTCCACGAAGCAGCTCGGCGAGATCCTGTTTGACGAGCTGGGACTGCCCGCAGGCAAGAAGACGAAGAGCGGCTATTCGACAAACGCGGATGTGCTCGAAAAGCTCAAGGGCAAGCACCCGATCATTGAGGCGATTCTCGATTACCGTGCCATGACAAAGCTCAAAAGCACGTATGCCGACGGGCTTGTCAAGCAGATCGCGGACGACGGGCGCATTCACACCACCTTCCAGAACCTTGTCACGGCCACGGGCCGCCTGTCCTCGACAGATCCGAACCTTCAGAATATCCCCGTCCGCACGGAGCTTGGCAGCGAGATCCGCCGGATGTTCGTGCCAAGCGACGGCTGCGTCTTCGTTGATGCAGATTACAGCCAGATCGAACTGCGCGTGCTGGCGCATATCGCTGACGATCAGACCATGCAGGAGGCGTTCCGCTCCGGCTTTGATATCCACACCGCGACGGCCGCGCAGGTCTTCGGCGTGGAGCCGGAGCAGGTCACGCCGCTCATGCGCCGCCACGCGAAGGCCGTCAATTTTGGCATCGTCTACGGCATTTCGGAATTCTCCCTCTCCGAGGATATCGGCGTCACACGCAAGGAAGCGCGGCAGTATATCGACAATTATCTGGCGCATTATGCGGGCGTCCGGTCCTATATGCATGAAATTGTCGAGCAGGCGAAGCGGGATGGCTATGTGACCACGCTCTTTGGCCGCCGCCGTGAGCTGCCGGAGCTCAAAAGCAGCAACTTCAATATCCGCTCGTTCGGTGAGCGCGTTGCGCTCAACACCCCCATTCAGGGCACGGCAGCGGATATCATCAAGCTGGCCATGATTCGCGTCGACGCGGCGCTCCGAAGGCAGAAGCTCAAGGCGCGGCTCGTTTTGCAGGTGCACGACGAGCTGATCGTCGAGTGCCCGGTCAAGGAAGCGGAGCAGGTCAAAAAAATTGTGACCGCCGAGATGGAAAACGTCGTGCAGCTGAAGGTCCCGCTGCTGGCGGAAGCGAAGTCCGGCGCGAGCTGGTATGAGGCAAAGTAAAGAACATGACGGAACTTACCATAACACCGATGGAGCCGGAGCATCTTGCGCAGATCGCCGCGCTGGAAATTGCCTGCTTTTCTGACCCCTGGCCGGAGTCAATTCTTGTACGTGAGCTGCAGAACCCGCTGAGTCTCTGGCTCTGCGCCGTAGACGGCGATACCGTCGCTGGCTATATTGGCAGCCAAACCGTTCTGGGCGAATCCGATATGATGAACATTGCGGTCCATCCGGATTATCGCCGGAGGGGCGTTGGCCGTGCGCTCGTTCTTGCGCTGTGTAAGGCGCTGAGAAGACAGATGCTGGCGTCGGCCCTGACGCTCGAGGTCCGGGATTCCAACGCGCCCGCAATCGCGCTCTATGACTCGCTCGGCTTTGAGCAGATCGGCCTGCGGAAAAACTATTACCAACACCCCAAAGAGGATGCACGCATTCTCAGAAAGGAACTGAAATGAAAATTCTTGCCGTGGAATCCTCCTGTGACGAAACTGCCGTCGCTGTCGTGGAGGACGGAAGAACAGTTTTGACGGACTGCATCGCCTCACAGGTCGCACTGCACCGGCTTTACGGCGGCGTTGTGCCGGAGCTGGCCTCGCGCAAGCATATTGAAGCAATTTACGCGCTGGCAGACGAGGCGCTTTCCCGCGCGTCCATAACGCGGCAGGAGATCGACGCGATTGCCGTGACGTATGCGCCGGGGCTGATCGGCGCGGTGCTGGTGGGTGTGAATTTCGCGAAAGCGGCGGCGTACAGCCTCGGCGTGCCGCTCGTTCCGGTTCACCATATCCGGGGGCATATCGCGGCCAATTATCTGGCGTATCCCGATCTGGAGCCGCCGTTTCTTTGCCTCGTCGTCTCCGGAGGGCATACGCTGATTGTTGACGTGCAGGATTACACAAAATTTCACATCATGGGCACAACGCGCGACGACGCGGCAGGGGAGTGCTTTGACAAGATCGCCCGCGTGATCGGTATGCCGTATCCCGGCGGCGCGGCGCTTGACAAAGCGGCGCAGACCGGCGACGAAACAAAATATCCCATGCCGCATACGAAGCTCAGCGGAAATCCGCTCGATATGTCCTTTTCGGGTCTTAAAACAGCGGCGCTGAACCTTATTCACACGCATGAGCAGCGCGGTGAGGCGCTGGATATCCCGTCGCTTTGCGCGTCGTTTTCCAAGGCGGTCAGTGATATGCTCGTGCCGCGGACGATGCAGGCATTGAAGGAAACTGGCTACAAAACGCTTGCCATCGCGGGCGGCGTCGCTGCCAATTCCCGCATTCGTGGCGAGTTCACGCGCGAAACACAGCGGCTCGGCGTCCGCCTGTGCATGCCGCCCCTCAGCCTCTGCGGCGACAACGGCGCCATGATCGGCGCGCAGGGCTATTACGAATACCTGGCCGGAAAACGCGCCGGTCAGGATCTCAACGCCTATGCAACGATGAGTCTGGAAAACGGATAAAAAAGAACGGAGAAAGGCCCCCTGCCGGTAAGACAGTAAAATTCAAACTTCTCGGAACAGGCATGATTCGATCATGCCTGTTCCGCTTTTAGCAGTTCATCCTAGGTGACCCCAGATAAAGATCGAACTGCAGAACACGCCATTCTACTGACAGCGGAGGGCAAGGCAACGAACTTTATCCCTCACTTTTTCAAAACAACTTGACAGATTCAAATAACAAGAGTATAATACAACATGACAATGATAGTTGTCATTAAGACAAGTAAAATCGTCAGACGGAGGTGCTGCATGATACTGCAAAATCGCTTGAAAGTATTCAGGGCGATCCTGAATGTGAATCAGCAGGAAATGGGGCGCTTATGCGGCGTATCACGGCAAACGATCAGCCTGATCGAGCGCGGCGATTATTCGCCGTCCGTTACACTTGCTCTGACGATCGCAAAGGTATGCGGCGTTACGGTTGAAGAAGTCTTCTATTTACAGGAGGAAACGGAAAATGAAAAATGACGAAATCAAAGAGGCAAATCGAAAAGCTCTGCCTAAGTTTTTGCTTTTTGCGGTCGTATGTGCGATTGTCGGCGGTGTAATCGGCTATTACTCCGGTTATGGTGCGGCAAAAGGAGGGATGGATGAACTGGTCGGCATGATGAAAGAAACGGGAGCGTTTTTCGGAACGCACATTGCTCCGTGGCTGATGGTTGCGATAGCAATCATCGTGCCTGTACTCTGCCTCCCGATTTATCGGAGTGCAAAGAAATTGCTCGCTGCGTGGGATGGCGAGGATGAGGCTATCTCGGATACTATTGACCGAAAGTTGTCTGTCGTAATTTGGATCGCGAGCGCAAGCTTTATCGTCGCCTATTTTCTGATCGCGGCATCCTATTCGGGAGGTTTTGCAATATTTGACGACATGGAGAAAACCATTGTATTTCTCATCGGTATCGTCTCTTTCTTCGCTATTATGATTGAAGCGATCCTCTTTCAGCAAAAGTGCGTAGATACAACTAAGCAAATGAATCCCGAAAAGAAAGCGTCCGTCTACGATATGAGATTTCAAAAAAAGTGGATTGACGACTGCGATGAAGCCGAAAAAATTATGATCGGCAAGTGTGCGTTCAAAGCATACTCCGCAACAAATGCGGTGTGTACGGTTTTGGCGATCGTGCTTGCGGTCTGTGCGCTTGTGTTCGACATTGGATTCCTGCCCTCATTTACTGTATGCCTTATTTGGGCTGTAAATATATCGATGTACTGTAAAGAAGCAATGCGATATTCCGAAGCAGGAAATAGAATCTCCTGAATATAAATTGGGAGGGATGCGCAAATGGACAGTCTTTACCTCATTTTGCTTGCCCTGTTCCTTCTTGTGATTATCCCATGGATCATGCGGCAAAGGAGACTGGCAGCAGTCAGGCATATTTTGAATCAAAAAAAGCAGAACAAGGAGAACAGTGAAATGAAAGAACTGGCAAAACGGCTTATCGGCGAAGAGTGCATCATTTATACGATCACTTCAAATGACGGCAGCGTACAGGGAGTGATAAAAGAAATTGACGACGGCGGTATGGTCATAGAGAAGAAGACGGGAGAACTGGAGATTATCAATCTGGATTTTGTCACCCGTATCCGGCAGTATCCGAGAAAGAAGAACGGAAAGAAAAAGGACATCGTATTGGACTAAGTATCCGAGCGGAAAATCGGTGATTTTCTACCCTTATATGTGCAAAACAGGCGGCGCCCAACCGAAGCTGAGTGCCGCCTGTTTTTGTTGTCCAATCCTGCCCGGCAGATGCCAATTTTGCAGTTATCTCAAATTACTGCCTTATCGGCACACGCCAAAACCGCTGCCGGTTTTCTCCGTTTTTTTAATATGCAGTTAGCAATCAGATTCGTAGCAGCCGCTTGGCGTTTCCGCCGAGGATGGCCGCTTTTTCCTCATCCGAGAGGGGAAGTGCGCGGATATGCCGCAGCTCGGTCTGCGGGTCTGCCCACGGGCTGTCTGTGCCGAACAGGACGCGCTCTGCGCCGAACGTGCGGACGAGGTTCACGAACGCTTCATCAGAAAGCCATTGGGGATCGTCCTCCGCTGCGTCCGCCGGACGGAGCGAGAAGGCCGTGTCCAGCAGAGCCGGGGTATCTGCAAGCAACTCCGGAACCGCATCCCAGCAGCGCCAGCCGCCCATATGCGCCAGCACCAGCGTTACGGGGCCGACCTCTTGAAGCGCGTTTCTCGCCTTTTCCGGCGTACAGCACCGGCAGCCTGGGAAGCCGATGTCAAAACCCACGTGCGTCACAACGATCAGCCCAAGCGCGCCTGCACGCTCTAAAATGCGCAGGTACTTCGGATCGTCCAGATCGGTCTGCTGATAGGCCGGGTGAAGCTTGATCCCGCGCATATTCCGTGCCGCAATGCGGTCAAGCTCCTGCTTCCAGTCCTCATAATCGGGGTGGATGCAGGCGAAGGAAAACATATTGGTGACAAACGCGTGCTCATTGTGCGCGGCGGCTGCATCGTTGATATGATGCACTTGCTCCGGCTTCGTGGCGACCGGGAGAATGATCGAACGGTCAACGCCTGCCGCCCGTTCTGCCAGCAGCAGGCCGCCCGCCGTACCGCTGGAATACGCGGGAATATTCGCCCTGTCGGACAGGCGCGCAACGGCCGAGGCCGCGATCTGATCCGGGAATGTGTGCGTGTGGAAGTCGATAATCATGGGAAACCTCTCTGTCTGAAAATCGGTCGATACGTTCAGGGTGCGTCTGTGTGCCAGCGGAACCGAGATTCCGTGCCGTGCAGCAGACGGCTGATATTTTCCCGATGTGCCCAGATCACGAGCGCCGCGATGAGAAGCGACAGCACAAACACCGTCCAATTCCCCGGACAGAAGATCAGTGTTGTGACCGGGAAGCTGACTGCACCCGATACAGATCCGAGCGAGACATACCGCGTTGTGAGCCACAGCAGCGCAAACAGTCCCCAGCCGACCGCCGCAATGCGCCAGTCCAGCAGCAGCAGGAGCGTGCCGCTGCAAAGAATACCCTTGCCGCCCTTAAAGGAATAGAACGCAGGGAAAATGTGTCCAATTACGCAGAACAGGGCGGAAAAATACTCGCCCTCCAGCCGGAGTCCCAGATACGCGTCGAATACAGCCGAGCCGAGCTTTACTGCGACAAATGCCTTGAGCATATCGACCAGTATGACGCAGATCGCGAATTTTTCGCCGTATACGCGGTAGAAATTGGTCAGCCCTGCGTTGTGGCTGCCGTGCCTGCGAATGTCATCCCTGTAAAACAGGAACGACGTGATGATTGCGCCGTTGCAGCAGCCCGCCAGATAAGCCCCAGCCGCGACACAGATCATCAGAGCGGTGGAAGCAAACGTCAATTCGTGCATAAAACGCCTCCAAAGAACAGATACCGGTATTTTACCGGATTAAAAGCCGCGATGCAAGCGAAAAATGGGCGATTCAGGCAGGATCGGGAAAATGTACGAAAGAGGCCGCTGCTTCGGCAGCGGCCCTATCAGAATTCACGGTTATTTTGCAGCGGTGAAGTTGACGGCAATCGCCGTGCCCTTGCCGGGATCGCTCTTGAGCTCGATCTTCGCGCCGTGGTACTGCGCGGCGTGCTTGACAATGGAGAGGCCAAGACCAGTGCCGCCAACCTCCTTGGAGTGGCTCTTATCGACGCGGTAGAAGCGCTCAAACACGCGGCTCTGGTCAGCGTAGGGAATGCCGATGCCGGTATCCACGACGGAAAGCGTGGTCGTCGGTCCATTCTGCCAGACAGAAACAGCGACATTGCCGCCCGGAACGTTATACTTGATCGCGTTGTCGCAGAGGTTATAGACCATTTCCTGTAAAAGCTGCTCGACACCCTGAATTACGGCGTGCTGCCCGGAGAGACTGAGCGTGATATTCTGCCGCTGCGCGACGGGGCGGAGGCTCTCGATCACGCCGCCCGCCAGCACATACAGGTCGACCGGCGTTTTTGCGAAGTTTGCCGTGCCCTCGTCCAGCCGGGAAAGCTGGATGATGTCGTCGACCAGATCGATCAGACGGCGGGATTCCCGGTAAATGTCGCCGGAGAATTCCTGCATCTTTTCCTTCGGGACCATCCCCTCCTTCATAAGCTCGGCAAAGCCGGTGATGGAGGTCAGCGGCGTTTTCAGCTCATGCGAAACATTGGCCGAGAATTCGCGGCGCAGCGCCTCACGCTGTTCGCGCTCGGTCACGTCCATGAAGATCAAGATCGCGCCCGTCACGCGGCTGCCGGTAATGACCGGATTGGCATACAGCTGCCACGTGCCGCCGCCGAAGGAAAGCTCCTCGTCGCCGCGCGTTCCATCCAGCGCAGCATCGACCAGCGTCAGAAGCTCACCGGAGCAGACGGCCTGATGCAGATTTTCAGGCTTCGGCGTCCCGTCAATCCCCAGCAGACGCAGTGCGCTGCGGTTGCTGGAAAGAATGTTGCACTTATCGTCGACGATCAGAAAGCCCTCGCGCATATTCTCCGTGATCGCGTCAAACTCGCGCTGCCGCGTTGACAGCTCACTCAGCTGCGTGCGGATGGTGCGGTTCTGCTCCTGTAGGCGGGAGATCAGCGGCTGAAGCTCCGGATAGGTCGGCGTGGCGTTCGGATTATCGGGATTGATGGCGTTGATGGGCCGGACAATCTGCTTGGCCAGCCGCATGGCAAGCAGTCCGCACAGCACCAGCACCAGCACAACAATCCACAAAGACGGCTGCACCAGCATCAGCGCCATGGCCGCTACGCTCGTCTGCTTTCCGGCCACGCGGAGAACCGTCCCGTCCTTCAGCAGACGCGCGTAATAGTTGTTCTTTTCCAGAATCGTGGAGGAATAGCGGTCAGACCGTCCGCTTCCCGTCTCGAAGGCCCCCTGCACCTCCGGACGCTGAAGGTGATTCTCCATCGTATCGGCGTCCGCCATATTGTCATAGAGCACAGAGCCGTCCGGCGCGATCCATGTGATGCGCTCGTCAGACTGCATCGCGGCGAGATACTCTTCGCCGCCGCAGATCTGCATCCCCTCCGCAATGTGCTCGGCTTCGACCTCCAGAATGTCATATGCCTGCGCCTGATAGTTCGAGTACATAATGAAGAAAAAGAGCAAAATACAGGCAAGCAGAACGGTAAACCCGATCAAAAACGCGTTTCGAAATATCTTGGCCGTCACAGATCCTCACCTCCGATCTTATAGCCGATGCCGCGCACCGTCTCGATATAGCTGCCCGCTTCGCCGAGCTTGACGCGCAGCGTTCGGATATGCACGTCCAGCGTCCGGTTTTCCCGTTCGGACTCAAAGCCCCAGACGCGGTCCATCAGCGTTGCACGCGTCAATACGATGCCCTTGTTGCGCAGCAGCAGGCACAAAAGCTCAAATTCCTTGTTGGTCAGCATCACGTCCTTGCCGCCGACCTTGACCTCGTGGCGGTCAGGGGAGACGAACAGCAGGCCGAGCGAAAAATCGCCGCTCGTCTGCGCAGGCTCTGCTCGGCGCAGGACTGCGCGGATGCGCGCGATCAGCTCCAGCATGGAAAACGGCTTGGAAACAAAGTCGTCCGCGCCGTGGTCAAGTCCGATCACGCGGTCGTATTCCGAATTTTTCGCCGTCAGCATAATGATGGGCAGGCGTTTGGTCGCAGGCCGCGCGCGCAGCTTTTTCAGGATGGACAGGCCATCTTCTTCCGGCAGCATGATATCGAGCAGCACCAGCTCCGGAAGCTCTGTGTCCATAGCCCGCCAGAATTCCGAAGGAAGCGCAAAGCCCTTTGACTGAAAGCCCTGGCTGTCCAGTCCGTAGAGCACAAGCTTGCGGATGGAATCGTCGTCTTCCAGTAAATAGATCATCTGAACCACTCCTTTTGCGAATACAATAAAGCAGAAATGTAAAATCGTCGTTCCTCTTTATGTTAAGTTTACGTGAAATGTAAAGAAAAAGCAAGATTTAACATGAATTTAAGATAAAAGATACATAACATTTAATCTTCGTAATTTAACATACAATTAACAAACAGAGAGGATGTTATGCGTGGGTATTTCGAATGTGATCTCGCTGCTGAGCGGCATCGCGCTGTTTTTGTTCGGCATGGCCCTGATGGGGGACGGACTGAAGCAGGTCGCGGGCAATAAACTGGAGCTGATTCTGTACCGGCTGACCGGCAATCCCATCAAGGGCTTTCTGCTGGGCGCCGGCGTAACGGCGGTGATCCAGTCCTCGTCCGCCACATCGGTCATGATCGTCGGCTTTGTCAACTCCGGTATGATGAAGGTGCGGCAGGCCATTTCCATCGTGCTGGGCGCGATCCTCGGTACGTCCATCACGGGCTGGATCATCTGTCTTTCCGACATCGGCTCGACCGGAGGCTGGCTCGACCTGTTCTCCACGGCGACGCTCACGGGCGTGATCTCGGTCATCGGCATCGTTCTGCGTATGGCGGCAAAGGACCCGGCCAAAAAGCACATCGGCGATATCCTGATGGGCTTCGCGGTCCTGATGTTCGGTATGTCCACAATGTCCGCTGCCGTTTCGCCGCTGCGCGAGGACCCGACCTTTATCCGCATCCTGACGTCCTTCTCCAATCCGTTCCTCGGCATCCTCTTCGGTACGCTGTTTACCTGCGTGCTGCAGTCCGCGTCTGCCGCAGTCGGCATTTTGCAGGCGCTCGCGTCGACCGGCATCATTGATTTTTCCATAGCGCTTCCCATCATCATGGGCATTGCCATCGGCGCGGCCATGCCGGTGCTGCTGTCCGCCATCGGCGCGTCTGTCGACGGCAAACGGACGGCCATGGTTTATCTGGTCGCCGAGGTCACGGGCGTGATCCTCTTTGCGGCGATTTATTATACGCTTGACGCACTGATCCGCTTCCCATTTGCAGCCCGTATTATGACCAGCGTTTCCATCGCACTTGTCAATACAGTATTCCGCTTTATTAAGGTCGTTGGGCTTTTGCCGTTTACGCGGCAGATCGAAAAGACCGTCAATTTTTTGGTGCGCGACAAGCCGCAGCAGAAAGCGGTCGAGCCGGAAGCCATGCGGCTTGAAGAACGCTTCATCCAGCATCCCGCGCTCGCCATTGAGCAAAGTCGCCTGACCATCAACGCCATGGCCGAGGAGGCCAAGCGGAATTTTGTCGAGGCAGTTGCGCTGCTGCACGGTTATTCCGACGAGCGGTTCAAGCTGGTTGAGGATCTGGAGAACTCTGTAGACCGGTATGAGGACAAACTCGGCACCTATCTCGTCAAGGTCACCGAGCGAGAAATGACAGTCAAGCAGAACGCAGAAGTATCCAAATTCCTGCATACGATCTCTGATTTCGAGCGTATTTCCGACCACGCCCTGAATATTGCCGAGGCTGCGAAGGAGCTGCACGAAAAGAACCTGTCCTTCTCTGAGGCGGCGGCGCACGAGTTGGAGGTCATGGAGGCCGCTCTGACAGAGATTCTGTCCACGGCGATCCGCTCGTTCGTCAATAACGATCTGCAGCTTGCCGCCCGCGTCGAGCCGCTTGAAGAGCTGATCGACAATCTCTGCGACGAGATGAAGCTCCACCATGTCGACCGCCTGCAAAAGGGACTCTGCACACTTGGACAGGGCTTTGTGTTCAACGATCTTCTGACAAACTATGAGCGCGTCGCAGATCACTGCTCCAACATCGCGGTCGCTCTGATCGAGCTGGAGTCGGATTCGTTCGATACGCACGAGTATCTGAACAGCCTCAAGGAGCTCAAATCCGATATGTACGAGCGGTATTATGAAGAATACCGCCGGATCTATCAATTATAATCCAAACGGCAGGGGAGTCCCTGCCGTTTTTTCGGGGGAGGGAATGCCCAATATGCTGACCGGACGATTTGCACCCAGCCCCAGCGGCAGGATGCACCTTGGAAATGTGTTTTCCGCGCTGCTGGCCTGGCTTTCCGTGCGAAGCCGGAACGGGCGGATGCTGCTGCGCATTGAGGATCTGGACCCGGATCGGTGCAGGCCGGACTATATTGAAACGCTCAAGCGCGATCTGGACTGGCTCGGCCTTGACTGGGACGAGGAACAGACACCGCAGTCCATGCGGGCAGACGCCTATCATGCGGAATTTGAACGGCTGCGTGCGCTCGGGCTGGTCTATCCGTGCTATTGCTCCCGCGCCGAGCTGCACGCGGCCTCCGCGCCGCACGCGTCAGACGGCAATGTGATCTATGCTGGAACCTGCAGGAGCCTGACAGAGGCAGAGCGCGCGGCGAAAATAAGGAAGCCCGCGTGGCGCGTGATTGTGCCGGATACAGTCATAACCGTACAGGACGGCCTGCAGGGCGCGTATTCCGAGAACCTCGCGCGGGACTGCGGCGACTTTATCATCCGCCGCTCCGACGGCGTATACGCCTATCAGCTTGCGGTCGTGACCGACGACGCTGCGGGCGGCGTTACAGAGGTCATCCGGGGCCGCGATCTGCTGAGCTCCGTGCCGCGCCAGATGTGGCTGCAAAAGACACTTGGGTTTCCAACACCTGCATACTATCACGTTCCGCTGCTGCTTGCGCCGGACGGACGGCGGCTGAGCAAGCGGGAAAAATCGCTGGACCTCGGCGCGCTGCGGGAAACGCATACGCCGGAGCAGCTGCTCGGCACGCTTGCATTTCTTGCGGGCCTTCAGCCGGAGTGTGCCCCTGTGACGGCAGCCGCGCTGGCAGCTGATTTTACGTGGAAAAGTGTCCGATCCGACAATGTCGTAATTCATTCCGAATTCAGATGCAATATATCATAAATAGCATAAGTCGATTCAGAACATAACATATATCGGTATTTTTTTATCGATTTTCTTGTTTACAACAGAATGGAAGATGTGGTATACTGAGTGTGTTGGATTATCAGAACGAACAAGAAATTACTGATGATTTGAAGGGATGAACAAGTTATGTACAAAATCGTGCGCAAGAAGGAACTGAACGCTGCCGTCACGTATATGGAGATCGAAGCTCCGTTCGTTGCCCGCAAGGCAAAGGCCGGTCAGTTCATCATTTTCCGTGTCGACGAGAAATCAGAGCGCGTTCCGCTGACGATCGCGGGCTATGACCGCGAAAAGGGAACGGTTGCGATCATCTTCCAGAAGGTCGGCCTGTCCACTGAGATGCTCGGCAGTCTGAACGAGGGTGACTATATTCAGGACTTCGTCGGCCCGCTTGGCAAGCCGACGGACGTGGAGGGCAAAAAGCGCGTGTGCGTTGTCGGCGGCGGTGTCGGCTGTGCAATCGCGTATCCGTCCGCAAAGGCGTTTAAAGAGGCTGGCGTCGAAACCGATGTGATCGTCGGCTTCCGCAACAAGGACATCGTCATTCTTGAAGACGAGTTCAAGCAGGCCTGCGACCATCTGTACCTCATGACCGACGACGGCTCCTACGGCGAACACGGCTTCGTGACCGTCAAGCTGCAGCAGCTGCTTGAGTCCGGTATCCAGTATGACGAGGTCCTCGCCATCGGCCCGATCCCGATGATGAAGTTTGTCTCCAAGACGACCGAACCGTTCGGCGTCAAGACCGTTGTCTCGCTGAACCCGATCATGGTCGACGGAACCGGTATGTGCGGCGGCTGCCGCGTCACGGTCGGCGGCGAGGTGAAGTTTGCCTGTGTCGACGGCCCGGATTTTGACGGCCACAAGGTCGATTATGACGAGCTCATGAGCCGCAACAGCGTCTACCGCGAGCGAGAAGCAGAAGAGCGCAAGACCCATATCTGCCGCATCCAGAAGATGGGCGAAGAGCTCATCAAGTAAGGGGAGGGAATCATCATGGCTAATATGCAGGCTACCAAGACTCCGATGCCGGAGCAGGACCCGAACGTCCGCAATAAGAATTTCAAGGAAGTCACGCTGGGTTATACCGCTGAGATGGCCATCAACGAGGCCAAGCGCTGCCTGCAGTGCAAGAAGCCGCACTGCGTCGAGGGCTGCCCGGTCAATATTCATATTCCCGAATTTATCCATGAGGTCGCCGAGGGCAACTTCGAAAAGGCCTATGAGATCATCACCGATACCAATGCGCTGCCCGCCCTTTCCGGCCGTGTCTGTCCGCAGGAGACGCAGTGCGAATCCAAGTGCGTCCGCGGCAACAAGGGCGAGCCGGTTGCAATCGGCCGTCTGGAGCGCTTTGTCGCCGACTGGTACCGCGAGAACATCAACGCCATGCCGAAAAAGGCTGAGTCCAACGGCATCAAGGTCGCTGTCGTCGGCTCCGGCCCGTCCGGCCTGACCTGCGCGTCGCTGCTTGCCAAGAAGGGCTATGCGGTGTCCCTGTTTGAGGCGCTGCACACTGCCGGCGGCGTTCTGGTCTACGGCATTCCGGAGTTCCGTCTGCCGAAGGCTATTGTCGCCAATGAGGTCGAAAAACTGAAGGCACAGGGCGTCGAGGTCATGACCGACATGGTCATCGGCAAGGTCCTGTCCATCGACGAGCTGTTTGAGATGGGCTTTAAGGCTGTGTTTATCGGCTCCGGCGCAGGTCTTCCGATGTTCATGCACATCCCCGGCGAATCCCTCAAGGGCGTCTGCTCGGCAAATGAATACCTGACCCGTATCAACCTGATGAAGGCCTATCTCGAAGAGAGCGACACGCCGATCCTGCACTCCAAGGCAGCGGCAATTGTCGGCGGCGGCAACGTCGCGATGGATGCCGCCCGCTGTGCAAAGCGTATGGGTACCGATAAGGTGTACATCGTCTACCGCCGCGGCGAGGCCGAAATGCCCGCCAGACTGGAAGAGCAGCACCACGCGAAGGAAGAGGGCATCGAGTTCCTGACGCTCACCAACCCGACCGAGATCCTCGGCGGTGAGGATGGCCGTGTGTGCGGCATGAAGTGCATCAAGATGGAGCTTGGGGAACCTGACGCGTCCGGCCGCCGCCGCCCGATCCCCATTGAGGGCAGCGAATTCGTACTGGATGTCGATATGGTCATCATGTCCCTCGGCACATCTCCGAACCCGCTGATCCGCTCCACCACGCCGGGCCTCGAAACGAACAAAAAGGGCGGCATCATCGTCGACGAGAACGAAATGTCCACCCGTGAAAACGTCTTCGCAGGCGGCGACGCCGTTACCGGCGCTGCGACCGTCATTCTGGCCATGGGCGCAGGCAAAAAGGCTGCGGAAGCCATCGACCGCAAGCTGCAGGGCAAATAAGCTGTTTAACGGCTGATAGTCCCGGTTACAATTTCCATAAACGCAGAAGCTCCGGCAGCGTTTGCTGCCGGAGCTTTTCAAATGATGGAGGGTCTTATGAAGGTCAAGGATTGTATGTCCAGAAATGTCGTCAGCGTCGGTGCACAGGAGCCGGTTTCCGTTGCAGCGCGGCTCATGAGCCGGTATAACCTCGGCGTTCTGCCGGTTCAGGGGGAAAATGGGCGGCTCTGCGGGGTTCTGACAGATCGCGACGTTGTGCTGCGCTGCGTCGCGGCAGGAAAACCGGCAGAGCAGATGCGTGTGAGCGAGGTCATGTCCGCAGGCGTTTTGTCCGTCGAGGCAGGGGAGGATGCGGCAAAGGCCGCGCGCCTCATGTCCCGCGCGCAGCTGCGCAGACTGCCGGTCACGCAGAATGGAAAGCTGACCGGCATGATCTCCGTTGCGGATTTTGCGCGGCGCGGCAATTTTGGCATGGAAACAGCGCAGTGCATGGAAGCCATTTGCAGCCCGGTCGTGCATCTGGATTAAAAATGCGCGCTGCGTATGCAGCGCGCACCAAAATCAATATTCCACTTCCTGATTGGCCGGTGTTTCCAGCAGCTCCGGGTTTTCCAGCAGCTTCTTGAGCAGTCGGATGGTCTTGGAGTAATAATAGCCGTCTGCCAGACGCTCATCAATGGTGAGGCCCAGATCGAGCATTTCACGCATTTCAATCGTGCCGTCCTCGTGATAGACCGGACGCTTCGACTTTTCGCCGATGATGCAGAACACGGAGCAGGTGCCCCAGTTCGTCAGATGATGATAGCCGCAGTTGAGCTTAATGGAGCCAAGATTGGAGATCACACATGTCGTATAATACGGGTCTGTCTCAATGATGCTGGCGGGTATCCAGCCGTGGATATCCAGACGCGTCAGGATCCAGACCAGGAACTTGCCAAGGAAGCGCGGCATATGGTTGAAGAAATCCATGTTGTCGGTCGAGGAATCGACCTTATGGACATCCTTGCAGTCAAGGATCTGATGGCGCAGATCCTCGTGGATGGACTCGACGTTGGATTCGTCCTTCGCGTGAATAACGGCCAGCGCCTCCGCCGCCTCGTCCGCAAACTGCTTCTTTACAACGAAGGACATGGATACCTCATTGCGCTGATAGAAGTTCTTGTTGGCAATGAACCGGTTCATCTTCGGGCGCAGCGTGATCGTCTTGACGAGTCCTGCCACGATAATATGGAACATGGTGTAGGGGAACTCTGTCTCCGACTCGTTTTTCTTTTTGAGATACGCGTTCATATTGGTGAGGTCGATCGTTTCTCTGATATAGGCCTCGTTGTCGCAGCGGTTCGGGTAGATCAGCGGCGTAATAAAGTGCATACCGTCCAGATCGCGCAGCAGCACACCGTCCTTCCGGTCGCCCCAGCGACGTTTTTTCTTTTCCATTGAAATCACACACCTTAATTAACGGAAATCCGCCAAGAATGTCTATAAGATACCAGACAGCGGCATAAAATGCAAGCCTGAACCACAAAATACAGGTCAAATCACGGAAAATGTACACATCTGTTTTTCTCACATGGGCACTTGTCAGGAATCAAGAATTGAAGTTGTGAAAAATTCACAAAAGAAAACTCGAAATTTGGGGCATTTTTCATATTTCAGCACTTGACATCGCTAAAGTATGTGGGTATAATGAGGCCATCATTTCAAGGAGGTGCGCACCATGATGCAGTTCACGGCAAAGCAGAATACCGCTTGTTCCGATGCGTCCAGCTGCGCACCGGCTACCTGCTGTGCAGCATCCGCCCGCACGGCTGATTCTGCCGCAGTCTGCAAGGACACTGCCATTCTGGCAGTGTCCTTTTCTATTTCCATTCTGGTGCTTGTATCTATTTGCATTCGCGTTTTCCCCATTATCGGCCTGTTGGTACTTCTGGTACTGGCATGGGGCCTTGTAAACGGAATGCTTCTTATTATGATGTACAAGCTTAAAAACGCAAAAAGCGACAGGATTTGGATCCCTGAAGCGGCCTGAGGGCCGGACTTATCCGGGCATTCGAAGCGGTTCTGCTTTTTGCAGAGCCGCTTTTTGAATAGCAAAACAGCAAAAAGAACAAAGTGAGGTAAATGAAAATGAAAAAAGCAATGAAACTCGTAAGCCTCGTTCTGGCAGTCGTGATGCTGCTGGGCTGCCTGACAGCCTGCGGCTCCAAATCCGCCACCACGGATGCAACAGCTTCTACTGACACAGCGTCCAATGACACTGCCGCTGCCTCCGACGGCGGCGAGATCGTCATCGCTCTCATCAGCAACACGACCGGCGACTATGCCCAGTACGGCCAGCCCGTCCGTGACGGCGCAATGCTCTATATCAATCAGCTGAACGCCAATGGCGGCATCAACGGCAAGCAGGTCAAGGTTCTGGAATACGATGACAAGGGCGACGGCGTTGAGGCTGTCAACGCGTACAACCTCGCCTGCGACAACGGCATCACCGCTGTCTTCGGCGCTACGCTGACCGGCACGACCATTGCGCTGGCTGATGCGACCTATGAGGACAATATGCCGCAGGTCACCGCTTCCGCAACCGCTACCGGCGTCACCGTCATCGACCCGGCTGACCCCGAAAGCGAGATCCGTCCCAACGTCTTCCGCGCCTGCTTCATCGACCCGTATCAGGGCGAAAAGATGGCAAACTACGCCGTTGAAAAGCTGAGCGCCAAGACCGCTGCTGTCTTCTATCAGACCGGCAACGACTACTCCGAGGGCCTGATGAACGCGTTCGTGGCAAAGGCTGCCGAGCTTGGCCTGGAGATCGTCGACACCGAGGCATTTGCCGAGGGCGATAAGGACTTCAAGGCCCAGATGACCAACATCGCCGCTGCCGATCCCGACGTTGTCTTCGCTCCCATTTACTACGCTGAGGCTGGTCTTGCCATCACGGCAGCCCGCGCAGCTGGCTGCGACGCAGTCTTCATGGGCGGCGACGGCTTCGGTTCCGTCAAGAACTACGCTTCCGCGGAAGATCTCGAAGGTTCTGTCTACTGCTCTGGCTACGCGCCCGGCACGGATTCCGTCAAGCAGTTCGAAGAGGATTACAAGGCTGCTTATAATGTCGACGAAATCCCCAACATGTTTGCGCCTCTGGCATACGACGCTGCCATGCTGCTCTGCGAGGGTCTGAAGGCTGCCGAAGAGCAGGGCCTGACCGCTGGCACTGACGAATACAAGCAGGCTGTCATCGACGCCATCAAGAACATGAACGGTACCGAGGGCATCACCGGTTCCTATTCCTTCGACGAGTACAACAACCCCATCAAGCCCGTTGCCATCATCGAGCTGACCGGCGGCGACGAGGTCTATCAGGAAATGTACTAAGAGCTGCTGATTTCCATTGCATAAAGCAGAGAAACGCGTTATAATCAGTAAGAATTTGTCGGTTCCTGCCTGATATAGCATGAACCAGCTAGACAGGTACGGAGTGCTTCTCCGTACCTGTCCACGGCGGACATCGGATGGACGGTTCCAAGCGCGCTTGGCGCCGGCCATCGGGTGTCCGCAATAGAGAAGGAAAGTGAGGTATCAACATGAACCTGTCCCTGCTGCTCTCGCAACTGTTCAATGGCCTCCAGACAGGCTCGATCTACGCGCTGGTGGCACTTGGCTACAGCATGGTCTACGGTATTATCCTGCTTTTGAACTTCGCACACGGCGACATCATCATGGTCGGCGCATATGCTGCCTTTTACGCCATGACGAACTTCCATCTGCACCCCATCGTATCTGTTATCATCGCGGTCATTACCAGCACGCTCCTCGGCGTTGTGATTGAAAAGGTTGCCTATACGCCGCTGCGCAAGGCGCCGAGACTGAGCCTGCTTATCACCGCGATCGGTATCTCGTTCCTTCTGGAAAACGGCGCGCAGCTGCTCTTTGGCTCCGATACGAAGAGCATGGATCCCATTGTTCCGGGCAATATCTCGCTCGGCTCTGTGACCATCAGCAACGCAGCGCTGTTGACCATTATTGTGACCATCATTGCCATGGCTGCCCTGACCGTCGTTGTGCAGAAGACGAAGCTCGGCAAGGCCATGCGCGCCGTGTCTGAGGATATGGGCGCGGCACAGCTGATGGGCATCAGCCTGAACAGAACGATCTCCTTTACGTTCGCCATCGGCTCGGCGCTTGCCGGTATCGGCTCTGTCTTGTATCTGTGCGCCTATCAGCAGGCGTCGCCCACGATGGGTTCTATGCTGGGCCTGAAGGCGTTCGTTGCCGCCGTCCTCGGCGGTATCGGCTCGATCCCCGGCGCGATGATCGGCGGCTTTGCCATTGGTCTTCTCGAAGCGCTCGTTTCGGCAGTCGGTCTTTCCATCTGGAAGGATGGCGTTGTATTTGCGATTCTGATCGTCGTTCTGCTGGTCAAGCCGACCGGTATTCTTGGCCGTCCGCAGACGGAAAAAGTGTAAGGAAGGGGAGACGGACTATGAAGAAAACACGATCTGCCATCCGCATTCCCATGCCGCTGCGGTATCTGATCAATCTTGTGCTGATCCTCGCGCTGTGGTTCGTGCTGTATACGCTCATTCAGAACGGAACCATCACAAACTATTGGAGCGGCATTCTCATCACTGTCGGCATCAATATCATCCTCGCAACCTCGCTGAACGTCGCGACTGGCTATCTGGGCCAGCTCCCGCTTGGACACGCGGGCTTTATGGCGGTCGGCGCATATGCGGGCGGCATTTTCATGAAAGCTGTCCCGGTGCAGGAGCTTTTGAAATCCGGCAATACGGGCGCTGCCATTCCCTATATCCTGCTGGCGCTGCTGATCAGTGCGGTCGTTGCCGGTATCTTCGGCATTCTGATCGGCATCCCGGCGCTGCGTCTGCGCGGCGACTATCTGGCAATTATCACGCTGGGCTTCGGCGAGATCATCCGCGTCATCCTGACGAACATTGACTCCGTGATCGGCAAGGACTTTACATATGGCGCAGCCGGTCTGAAGCGTATTCCAAAATATTCCTCATTTACACTGGTGTTTATCTGCGTGGTCGTGTCCTGCTATATCATCCACACGATCATGAAATCCCGCCATGGCCGTGCGATCTTGTCCATCCGTGAAGATGAGATCGCGTCCGAGAGCGTCGGCGTGCAGACGACGTATTATAAGACGTTCGCGTTCGTCGTCTCCGCTATGCTGGCCGGTATCGCGGGCTGCCTGTACGCAGGCTATATCGGCTCTTTGTATCCCTCGACGTTCAAGTTCATGAAGTCCATTGAAATTCTGGTCATGGTCGTGCTTGGCGGCATGGGCTCCATGCTGGGTTCGATCCTGTCGGCAACCGTGCTCACCATCCTGCCGGAGCTGCTGCGTTCGTTCTCGGATTACCGCATGGTCGTATACTCTCTGGCACTTGTCGTGATGATGATCTTCCGGCCGAAGGGACTGCTCGGCAGCTACGATTTCTCGCTGTCCCGCAGCCTTGAAACCTTCCTGAACCGGCTGCTCGGACGCACAGAAAATCCAAAGAAGGAGGCGGCAGACAATGAGTAACAAATGGGTCAATCCACAGCCCAAGCTTGTTCCGCAGCCGTACACGAACCTGCTGACAGAACGTGACATCGGCAAGCCTCCGATTCTGGAAACGCGCCACCTCGGCATTGACTTCGGCGGTCTGACCGCTGTTGCCGACTTCAACCTCGCCATCGGCCGCACGGAGATCACCGGCCTGATCGGCCCGAACGGCGCAGGCAAGACGACGATTTTCAATTTGCTGACCAACGTGTACAAGCCGACCCGCGGCTCTATTCTTCTGGACGGCGTTTCAACAGAAGGGAAGAGCACGGTCGAGGTCAACCACATGGGCATTGGCCGAACCTTCCAGAACATCCGCCTGTTCCGCAATCTGACCGTTCTGGACAACGTTTTGATCGGCCTGAACAATGAAATGAAATATTCCGCCGCTTCCGCCATTCTCCGCCTGCCGGGGTATTGGAGACGCGAACGCATTGCAAAGGAGCGCGCGCTGGAACTGCTGAGCATTTTCAACATGGAAAATGTGGCGGATCATCTGGCAGGCAGCCTGCCGTATGGCGCACAGCGCCGGTTGGAGATCGTCCGCGCACTGGCGACGAATCCGTGCCTGCTGCTGCTGGATGAGCCTGCCGCCGGCATGAACCCGTCCGAAACGAGCGAGCTTATGGAGAATATCGTGAAGATCCGAGACACCTTTGGCATCGCAATCATGCTGATCGAGCACGACATGAACCTTGTAATGGGCATCTGTGAGGGCATCTGCGTTCTGAACTTCGGTAAAATCATCGCAAAGGGCACGCCGAACGATATTCAGGCCAATCCGGCCGTTATCGAAGCGTACCTCGGCAAAAAGAAGGAGGGCTGAGATATGTTGCTTTCCGTCAATGATCTTCATGTCTACTATGGCGCAATTCATGCGGTCAAGGGCGTCTCCCTTGAAGTCAACGAGGGCGAGATCGTCACGCTGATCGGCGCAAACGGCGCAGGCAAGAGCACTGTTCTGAACACGATTTCCGGCCTGCTCCGCGCGAAGACCGGCACGATTGAGTTTATGGGTACGCCGATCAACACTATGGCCCCCAACAAGATCGTCCAGCTTGGCCTTGCGCAGTGCCCGGAGGGCCGCCGCGTGTTCGCACATATGACCGTCGAGGAAAACCTCGAAATGGGTGCATATACTCGTCCAAATAGTTCCATTGAAGGAAATCTTGAGCATGTATATGAACTTTTCCCGCGCCTGAAGGAGCGCAGCAAGCAGATCAGCGGTACGCTCTCCGGCGGCGAACAGCAGATGCTTGCCATGGGCCGCGCCATGATGTCGGAGCCGAAGCTTTTGATGCTGGACGAGCCGTCCATGGGTCTGGCGCCGATCCTGGTCGAGCAGATCTTCGACATTATCCGCGAGCTGCACAAGGCCGGTGCGACCATCCTGCTCGTCGAGCAGAACGCGCAGATGGCGCTGCAGGTAGCAAACCGCGCCTACGTTCTGGAAACCGGCAAGATCACGCTCTCCGGCTCAGGAAAAGAGCTTCTTGAAAGCGATTCCATCAAAAAAGCCTATCTGGGCGGTTGATCGCAGCATAAAAACCAGACAGCACGCAGCTATGGCTGTGTGCTGTCTGGTTTTTCTATTTCTTGCAATTCGGGGAACCTCCTGCTATAATAGCGGCAGCAGACAATTTGCCTGCAAATACGAAGCAGAAAGGGTGGTTTTTTATGAAATTGAGTCGTGTATGGAGGGTTCACGCTTCCTAACCCTCCGAATCAAATTTTGGAGGAAACAGCATGAAAAACCAGATCATCATCCGTGAAGCGATTTCAGAAGCCGATACTGCCGCCTTTTGGGAGCAGCTTCACTCCTATCACAAGCGGGATATTTTTCCTGACCCGGAGGACGAAAACCTCAAGCATTTTCTGAGCGATACGGAATACCGTGTGCAGATCGAACACGTGCACAACCGGCTGCAGGACAGGTGCTATTACCTGTTTTTTGAACGAAATGGTCAGGATATCGGCTTCGCGCTGCCGGCGATCTTCACCTCAGAGGACGGGAAATGCTTCATTTTGGAGTTCTGCATTTTCCCGGAGTTTCGCGGCGGCGGCACGGGCCGGGAGTGTGCCGCTGTGCTACTGGAATGGGCGAAGGAACACGGCGCACGCTATGCGGAGCTGAATTATGGCGGGGATGAACGGCGCCTCCGGTTCTGGAAGCGTGTCGGATTTGTAGAAAACGGCGTGGACGAGTGGGGAGAGCCGTTGATGCTTCTGCCGCCTGCGGAGACTGTGCCGTTTACCGTGGAGATTCTGAAAGACCCCGTTGATTGGCAGCTTTTGAAGCTGGAAAACGGCTTCAAACGTGAAATTGGCGAGAAATCACTTACAAAAATCCAGCAAAAGCAGCTTCAGCAGGCTGTCCGAGTGGGGAGAATTACATTCTTCATGGCCAAGCGCGGCTATCGTGCCGTGGGCATGTGCAGCGTCGCTGCATACTATTCGACTTTTTCCTGCTCGAATGTGGGCGTGTTTGAGGATTTTTACATTGAACCCGCATTCCGGAACAGGGGAACCGCACGGAAGCTGGCGGAAGCAGCGCAAAGCTGGTGCAGAGAAAACGATATTGCAAGCTTAACCGTATGCTGCGCCGCGTGCGACGAGGCAATGTATCAAGCGCTTGGATTTAATACCAGCCTTGGAACGACCTTCGCAAATATGGGATAACAAACTGAGCAGGCAGTACGCAGCCATGCTGTGCACTGCCTGCGTTTTTTATAGTTTCAGCTTGGAAAGGGGATTGGCCTCTGCGGCAATTTTCTTGTCTGTATTTTCAATGTGCGTATAGATCTGCGTTGTATTCAGATTTTCGTGGCCCAGAACCTCCTGCAGCGTTTTCAGATCCACGCCGTTCGCCAGCATCAGCGTTGCAGCAGTGTGCCGCAGCTTATGCGCGGAAAACTGCGACGCGTCAAGTCCGGATTCCAGCAGGTGCTTTTTGACCAGCCGATGGACGGCAGAAACGCTGATACGGTTTTTATCCCGTGACCCAAAGAGCGCCTTATTGTCCGTCAGCACGATCTGGTTCCGTTCCTCCAGATACCGGTCGATGGCTTTCCGGCAGGAAGAGCCCATGTAGACGATCCGTTCCTTGTTGCCCTTGCCGACGACGCGAATGCGATCCTCATAGACGTCCGTAAGATTCAGCCCGACCAGTTCCGAACGGCGGATCCCACAATTCAGAAACAGCATCAAAATTGCAAAATCCCGGTTTTTATTCGGCCCATCGACAGCCTTCAAGAGCGCGGTAGATTCTTCCAGTGTCAGGTATTTTGGCAGACTGCGCCGGATTTTGGGAAATTCTATATCTTTGACCGGATTGTTCTGGATCTGCTTGGTGCTGATGGTCAGATACTTATAGAATGCCTTAATGGCCGACAGCTTCCGCGCGCGGGCAGCGGCCGCGATCCCGACATCAGCCGGGCCTTCACGGTTTTGCCGATCGTTTGTAAGATAGGATAGAAAATCAAACACCTCAGAAGACGACACCGTATCGAGAACGGACGCGTCGATCCATTTAATGTCGATCTCGTCAAGCGGCGTCTGATACGGAAGCTCCTTGCGCATCAGCGTCAGAAACCGAAGAAACATCCGCAGATCCAGATGATATTCCGAAACCGTGCGCCGTGATTGGCCCTTGATCGATTCATGATACGATAAAAAGTCCCGCAGCACCTGCGGACATTCAGAATACGGCTGCATACATAAAAACTCCTTTAGAACAGCTTTGATAAAGGTATTATAACACACCTGCCCTCTGAACGCAACAAAATCTTTATTTTGTTGCGTTCACCAGACCCAAACAAATATTGTCCTCTTCTACCGTGGTCTGGTCTGTTAATGCGCTTCCCTATCTGGCAGTGGGTTCGCGTCCTTCATCGAATCTTAAGCAATGCTTAATCGGATGCTTTCGCCCATGTGCGTGCAGATATGATATACTTGAGGCACAGAAACTACAAAGGAGAAAATTCTATGAACGCGGCAGTCAATGCGTTTTTTCTGATTTTTAAGCTGCTTTCCCTATACTTTTTGGCTGTTTCACTCTTCTGCCTGTGCAGGCGGAAAAAGCCGGCAGCTTCCGCCGGACAGCGGCGGTTCGCCATATTGATCGCGGCCAGAAATGAAGAAAGCTGTATTGCAGGACTGATCGAAAGTCTTCAGGCGCAGCGGTATCCACGGGAATTATTTGATATCTGGGTGCTCCCGAACAACTGCACCGACCACACCGTGGAAGCAGCACAGCGCGCTGGAGCCAGGATCATGGAAATGCCGTCCTCTGTCCGCTCCAAGGGTGCTGCGCTTCAGTATGCGGCGGACACACTTTTGCGTGGCCAGCAGCACTACGATGCGTTCTGTGTTTTTGACGCCGATAACGAGGCGGATCCCGCATTTTTAGCCGAAATGAATCAGGCGCTGTCGCGCTCTGCAATCGTTAAAAGCCGGATTCTTGCAAAGAACCGTATGCAGGCCGGGATCAGCGCCTGTTATGAGATCTATTTCTGTACGGCAAATCGCTTCCTGAACCGCGCCAGAGAGGCTCTGGGGCTATCCGCCAGAGTAATTGGAACCGGCTTTTCCATTCGTCGCGATTTGCTGGAAGCGTTGGGCGGATTCCCCTGCTGCACGCTTGCGGAGGATGCTGAGTTGTATGCAGCCTGTCTGTCGCACGGCATCCGGATCGGCTACTGCGAAAGCGCCGTGACCTATGACGAGGAGCCGGTCACATGGCGCGCCTCGCTCGTGCAGCGCAGACGCTGGATGAGCGGCATCATGCAGGTTTCACGCCTGACGCTGCCAAAGCTTTTTCGGAATTTTCTGCGCCGACCCAGTCTGAACCGGCTGGACGGTATGCTTCAGCTTGCGTTTCCGTTCCTGCAGGCGCTGACCCCGTTTTTTACACTGGCAGCGTTCCTCGCGGGCAGCATATCCCTGCAAAGCCTGCCGGTCAGTCTGCTCTCCGCTTATGCTGGCAGTCTCGCGGTGGCTGCTGCGGCACTGGTGCTGGAAAAACGGCTGGATTTCAGACTGACAGGCGGCATCCTGCTCTATCCTGTTTTCATGGCGTGCTTTCTGCCGCTGCAAACGCTGGCGCTTTTCAAAACGCAGACGGTATGGCATGAGATCCGACATTCCGGCGTGAGGCTTGCATCGCCAGAGTTCCAGCTTCGCCGGAAGAAAATCGCATGAACCAGCTATACTCCATAGGAAACCTCTCAATGCTTATCCAAGTGCATAAATCACGCGATACAGGACCTGTTTCCAGAAGCGCTTGTCTGCGAGCAGCTGCTTTGTCAGCTGTTCCGCGTGCGCTTGCATCGGAAGCAGGTCTTCCCTGTTCAGCTTATGATGGCTGAATCTTGCCTTTTCAGCGATTTCCAGAAAATCGCTCGGAACCTCTGTTTTGGTCTGCCGGGAAAGCCAGCAGATATGATGATACAGCGCAACTGCCCGGCGGTTGGGTGAGCCCCTCCCAATCGCAGTTCTTCGAACGCTGAACCGCAGCGCGCGCCAAAGGAACAGGGCGGCAGCCAACACCAGAACCGGCCAAACAAAATGCAGGATGTTAACGGACTTTTTGTCGGTTTTCTGCGGCGTTTCCTGACTTTCTGCCGGGATATCCGGGGCAGCGGGCGGTTCGTTGCCTGCGGGCGGCGTATCCTTCGGCTGGTTGTCTGCCGGCTCAATAGGAGCGGCAATGGGTTCCTCCGGTGCTGTCTGCGCAGGGGTGTCTGCCGCAGGCGTTGGATCATCCCGAAGCCAGCCGATCCCGTTCAGATAGATCTCCACCCACGCATGCGCATCGTCCGAGGTCACGGTCGTCCATTCGTTTTCATACACATTTGTGTAATAGCCGGTCACATAACGTGCCGGAACGCCAAGACATCGCAGCAAAATCGTCGCCGCAGTCGCATAATGCACACAGTAACCGGTTTCGCTGTCGTGCAGGAACCACGACACAAAATCTTCTCCGTCCGGCACAGCCGGCGTATTGAGGTCATAGCGGGCGCTGGTCGACACATACTCCAGAACACGCGGGATATACTGATACGGATCGGCGTCCTCCTCCCCGACCAGCTCCGAGAGGATGTCGGAAAGTGCCTGCCGCGTCTCATCCGGGACTTGTGTGTAGGTCTCATGGACGAACGCATCATACGCGCTGTTCTGCAACGGGCTGCGCGAGAGAACATAGGGAACCGTATAATTCGTCTGCTGCGAGGGGTTTTTGACGTAGGCGTCGTAAAACGGCTCCGCGTCCTCCGGAAACGCGGTTGCGTTGTATGGGATATAATAGATCCCGGACTTCATATCCGTTTCGATCGTTACCTCTGGCTGAAAGCTGACGACAGCCTCTCCTGCCAAAAGCGGATTATGCATATTCTTCATATCAGGATATGCATTTTCCGGGAGTGGTTTCCAACGGTTATCCTCATAAACGGCCATGGAATCCCCGCGCAGGTAGAATGAAGCGCCAGCCCAAGAGGATCCAAGCGTTGCTTTTACGCGCATCACAGAGCGGCCAAATTGGCGCTGCGGCCCGACCCGGTTGAGATTGACGCCAGTTACGCTGGAATCCCAGAGATAGCTGCCGAGCGTGCTGGGGCTGATGGGCGAAGAAAATTTCACCTGTCCGGTCTTCGCGTCGCGGCGGAAGATCGTCAGCTTGTCTGCGGCTGTGGAGATGGTTTCCTGCAGATGGTCGGACCATTCGGCGCGGTCATACGTACCAGCCGGAAACAGAACGGCGAGCAAGCCGATCAAGAGCGCCAGCGGCGCGGCCAGAAGCAGCGCCAGCCGGTTCCCCTCGCCTGCCTGCCGTGCGCGGAGCAGCTGCGTCAGAAGAAGCAGCGCAAGAACGCCTACAACGAGCAAAATGGCCCAGGCCGCCGGAGGCGTCTGCAGAATGATCAGGCACAGCGCCAGAACCGGCAGCGTCAAAACAAGCAGATAGACAAGGCTTTCACTGCGCATGACCGTCCAGCTGCAAAGAAGCGCATAGAGCGCTGCAATCAGAATGAAAGCCAACGTTGCATCCGCGCCGGCGGCATCCGTCAGATGGACGGCCTGCATACCCGGGATCGCCTCTGCGTATTGCTGCGTAACGGCAAAAACAAGTGCAGACGTGCTATCGACAAGCTGTGCACGCAGCATATAAAACCCGCCGCCCGCAAGTGCAGCCACGGTCAGCAGCCAGACCCAGCTTTTCGGCAGCAGGAGCAGCGCGGAAAAGAGCAGCGCTGCAAGGACGCACGCGCATACCAGCGAAAGGCCGTCCGCCGGGACGGCAAACGAGGTCATCACGCAGAAGCACAGCCCGGCAGACAGACCGGAGGCACAGAGCAGGGACGTAAAGAACGTATATTTTGACGGTTTCATGCCTGCTGCACCTCCTGTTCCTCCGGCTGCACATGATAGCGCCAATCCGCGTGCGGGTAGGCTCTGGACGCAAGCGAGGGCGTATTGCCGGTCAGATGGGTCTGCAAAAGCGTGTTCAAAAGCTCCCGCAGATCGTCCGGCGTTTTGACGGACTTTGTCTGCGGCTCCAGCGAATCCGGCTCGATCCAGTCGATCTGGTGGGCCACTTCCCTTTCGGTCAGCCAGCTGGAAAGCCACAGCAGCTGCCGCAGCGTGCTGTCCAGCTGCGTGCGGGTTCCGGAAAAGTCGAAGCTCAGCACAACCAGGCCCAGATCCGGCTCCTCCGCCTCGCGGACGATCAGCTTGTCGGTCTTGGCAGACAACTTCCAGTGGATCTCATGCAGGCTGTCGCCGGGGCGGTATTCGCGCAGATCGTGGATCTCGGAAAAGCCGCCGCCGGGCTTTGGATGATAGGAGCGGTACTGAAAATGGCTGAGGTTCGGCAGCACAGGCGGCTCCTGCGGCTCCGGCTCGACGGCGATGGAGCAGGCGTCCGGCAGGCGCAGCGGCAGGCTGAAAAGCCCCAGCGCGTCGCACACGCGGCCCTTGCCGGGCTGAAAGGTCTGCACGCCTGCGTGGCGCGTATCAATGCGCAGCGCAAAGCCGAGCGTCCCTGCAAGCTCCAGCCTTTGCTGGCGCACCTCGCCGCCCACGGCGTCGGATACCGTCAGGCGCAGGCGGCAGCGGGATACCGGAAGCTTTGCCATGTGCCGGGCGGTCAGCCGGTACTGCACAGTCTGCCCGCAGAAGCAGCGCGCCGGAAGCTCCGCTTCATAAGCAGCGCGGAGCATGGCCGGCAGGCTGACGAGCAGCGAAAAAACCGGCAGCAGCACGGCGAACACCAGCAGGAAAAACGAAAACCAGCCGGTATAAAAGCTGTGAAAGATCACGGCTGCGAGTAGAAACAGCCCGTAGAGAATGCGGTTTTTCGCCATAGCCTTACAGTCTTGGCGACGGGACCTGATGCAGGATCTCGTCGAGCAGCTGCTCCGGCGTGATCTGACGCGCTCCGGCCTCCGGAGCCAGCAGCAGGCGGTGCGCGATGACCTGCGGGAACGTGACCTGAATATCCTTCGGCACCACATAATCCCGCCGCTGGACATAGGCGACTGCCTTGGCCATCGCGGTCAGAGAGAGCGTCGCACGAGGACTTGCGCCGCGCAGGATCATCGGATGCTTCCGCGTGGCGTCGATCAGCGCGACGATGTAGTCGATCAATTCGGTCTTGATGTAAACAGCGGCGGCCTCGTCCTGCATGGCGATCAGCTCGTCGCGCGAAAGCACCTGACAGACGGTTTGCAGTGGATTGACGCCCTGCCGGGCGAGCACCATATTGCGCTCATCCTCCGGTGCGGGATATCCGATGGACAGACGAACGGTAAACCGATCCATCTGCGAATCTGGCAGCAGCTGCGTACCGGCAGCGCCGGTCGGGTTCTGCGTGGCAAAGACGATGAACGGCTGCGGGATCGGATGGCTGACGCCGTCGACCGTGACCTGCCCCTCTTCCATGGCTTCCAGAAGCGCAGACTGTGTACGCGAGGTCGCGCGGTTCAGCTCGTCCGCCAGAAACAGATTGCAGAGCACCGCGCCCGGCTGATAGACCAGCTTGCCAGTCTCCTTCTGGTAGACAGAATAGCCCGTAATATCTGACGGCAGTACGTCCGGCGTAAACTGGACGCGGCCATATTCCAGCCCCAGTGCACGGGAAAAGGCCAGCGCCATGGTCGTCTTTCCGACGCCGGGGATATCCTCCAATAAGACGTGTCCTCTTGCGAGCAGCACGGTCAGCACCCATACCAGCACGCGATCCTTTCCGCATACTGCTTTTTTGACTTCCTCCAGAATTCTTCCTGTCTGGTTCAAGCTCCCGCCTCCCTTATGTATATATTGTAAGTATAGCACACCTGCGGCGAAGAAAACATAAATTTTTCCTGAAGATTGATTTTTCACAGAACTCCGCCGATTCTGCGCGATTGCCTGTTTACATTTTTGCTTTTTTGGGGTATGATGAAAGCAATTTTAATGGAGAGGAAGTACCTGTATGGCAAATGCAGTCAAACGAATCGGTGTTCTGACCTCCGGCGGCGATGCTCCCGGCATGAATGCGGCCATCCGCTCTGTTGTGCGCGCGTGCACATATATGGGGATCGAGTGTGTCGGCATCCGCCGCGGTTATAATGGCCTGATCAACGGCGATTTTGTGGTTCTGAAAAACGGCAATGTCGCGCATATCATCAACCGCGGCGGCACGATGCTCTATACGGCGCGCAGCGATGAATTCCGCACGCTGGAGGGGCAGAAAAAGGCCGCCGCGACCTGCAAGCTGCTTGGGCTGGACGGCATTGTCTCCATCGGCGGCGACGGCTCGTTCCGCGGACTGGTAGAGCTTGCAAAACAGGGCATTTCGGTCGTCGGCGTTCCGGCTACGATTGACAACGACATTGTCTGCACCGATTATACCATCGGCTATGACACGGCCGCCAATACCGCTGTCGAGGCCATCGACCGCCTGCGCGACACGATGCAGTCACATGAGCGATGCTCCGTCGTTGAGGTCATGGGCCGCAATGCGGGCCATCTGGCACTTTATGTCGGGCTTGCCACCGGTGCAACGGCGGTTCTGGTGCCGGAAAAGCCGCTTGATTTTGACGGTGACGTGATTGACCGCATCCGGCAGGCGCGTCTGGCCGGCAACACGCACTTCATGATCATTGTTGCCGAAGGCGCGGGCAGCGCGATCGAGATCGGCAAGGGGATCCATGAGGAGCTGGGGCTTGACCCGCGTGTGACGATCCTCGGACATATCCAGCGCGGCGGCACGCCGTCTGCGCGCGACCGCGTCATGGCAAGCCGTATGGGCTATCAGGCGGTCAAGGCGCTGGCCGAGGGCAAGACCAACCGCGTGATCTGCGCGCGGGCCGGCCAAATGGTCGATATCGACATTACGGAAGGGCTTTCCATGAAGAAGGGCCTGAACGAGCAGCAGTATGAGGTGCTGCAGGCCATGACAGGCATTGACAACTGAGCAATCAAAAATTTTGGGTGCGCCGCAAAAGCGGCGCACCCGTTTTTTATCCCAGAGCAGCCAAAGGGCATCCCTCATTCCCCTCTCTCATGCAAAAAGTCAGATGCCGATCTCATGGGGCCGAAAATCCTATGCCTTTGGATGATATTTGTTGTAGACTGCCTTCAGGTTCTGCTTAACCAGCTGCGTGTAGACCTGCGTGGAGGAAATGTCGCTGTGGCCGAGCATTTGCTGGATGGAGCGCAGATCAGCGCCGTTTTCAAGCAGATGGGCCGCAAAGCTGTGGCGGAGCGTGTGCGGCGTGATATCCTTTTCGATGTGCGCCTTTTCCTGATAATGCTTGATGATCTTCCAGAAGCCCTGGCGGCTCATGCGTTCGCCGGATACGTTGACGAAGAGCGAATGCTCGGTCGGGACGGCGATCATTTTGGGGCGGACAGTTTCGATGTATTCGCGCAGCGCCTGAAGCGCTTCGGGATAAATCGGGATAATGCGCATTTTTTCTCCGCTTTCGCAGCGGATGAAGCTTCCGGGGAGGCTGACGTCGTCGATGTTCAGGCCGATCAGTTCGCTGACCCGGATACCGGTCGCATACAGAACCTCAAGCATGGCCTTATCCCGGCAGCCCTTCATTTCCGAAACCTTGGGCTGTTGTAAAAGAAGCTCGACCTCTTTTCCGGTCAGGATCTGCGGCAGCTTCTTTTCCGCCTTATCGATCTTGATGTTCTGTATGGGGTTTTCCTCGATCTCGTGGATCTGGATCGCAAATATGTACAGGCTTTTGATCGAAGCCAGCGCGCGGGAGATCGTGGCGGCGGACTTGCCGCCTGCCTTCATGCTGCCCATGTAGCCGGACACGACCGCCTGATCTGCATCCAGAACGTCGACGCCTTCGGAGCCGAGATATGACGCATACTGACGCAGATCGCGCATATAAGACGCGACGGTATTGTCAGACGCGTGTTTGGTGTGGATGAGGTAATCCTCATATCGCATAATAATGTCACTCATGCGAAGGCCCTTCCGAAATCGATCAAAATCGTGGTCGCACATTTTTAAGAATCAGAAAAAATCGAACGTTGCGCATGATCTTCAGAATTCTTAAGAAATTATGCGATCGAAATTATTTCTACCGCCTGTTTCACAGGAAGTGATGTTACTATAGCGCAAACATCGGAAAATTTCAAGGAAAAAGTAGTGATTTCGAAATTTTTGTAAATTATGACTAGGAGTTATGTTAATGATATTATGTCAATAAAGGAACTGCGCCGGCGTTGAAATCCACTACTTTTTGCAAAAAGCACAACATATGGTGCCGCATCCGCGTGTGCGGGTCGAAATCTTGAAATGAAAGAAAATGCTTCGAAGTATGCACGGATAGTAAATTATATTTACATTTTGTCGTATGCAGGAACTCCTTCATCGCCTGCGTCGGCGAGCGCTCTTTTTCCGCGTACCGCCCAGAATGCCCGCAAGAAGCGCGGCCGCAAGCATACAGACCGCCGGAGTCAGCATATGTGCCTGCGTATTTCCGAAAGCCGTCAGCCGCGCCAGAAAGCAGACCGCAAAGCAGCAGCCCGCAACCGCAAGTGCAGCAGGCAGCCGCTTCCCGGCCGTATGCTTCGCAGCCAGAAAGCTTCCGAGAAAAACCGCCGCAAAGCAGATGCAGCAGGCCGCCGCCGGGATCTGCTTTTGATCGACCACACCGCCGAGCACGAGTCCTGCCCCCAGCGCAGACAGGGCCAGAAGCGCTGCGCAGGCGATGGCAAGGCATTGCAGAACTGTTCGCAGGAAACTTCCATTCCAGAATTTTGTTTTCATGTGTTCTCCCCTCCTCTGCCAAAGGGTATGTTTGTCCGGACAGAAAAAGAACCGGCTGAGGTCAATTGGAAGCGACCCCGCCGGTTTTTAAATATTTTCAATAGAGCGAAAAGAGATTTTTCAGAGATATCTGCCTATTTGCTGAATTTCTTTCGAATTTCAGCCTGTTGCCCACAGGTCATTTTTCCCTCCGGACATTTGCCGGAGACGAAGCACGTCGGGCCGTAGAGACTGAACAGGAGCGGCGAGGTCTTCCGCAGCGCCGCAAGCGCGGCGCAGGCCGCGTCTCGGATCTCCCACTGGGCGCGATTGCAGCAGCGCAGGCGGAAAAAGACATACAGCTCCCCAGCGTTCATCGTCGTCAGCACCGGGACAGTCTGCCCGCTGAGCAGCAGATAGGACAGCACGTCCTCCCCTGCCCCCGCTGTCCGGAGCTGTGCGGCAGCTTCGTCGGCCAAGCGGAACGCTTCGCGGTACTGCGCCTCCATTCCGGCCTGCCGGACGCTTTCAGGCAGGACATAGCGGTCATAGCGCGCCGTTTTCAGCAGCTCCGGCGCACAGAGCGCCTGCATCCGGTGACGCGTCAGATGCGTGAGCGCCGCAAGAGACAGTCCGCCGAACTGCAGCGTATAGCTCGCCTGCTCCAGCTCCCGTTTTCGCGGCTGGGCCAAAAGGGATTTGAGCAGCGCCGTCTGCTCCGGTTCCGTCAGCGGCTGCGGCACATAGCCGCGCGCAAGCTGATACGCGCCGCAGATCAACCCTTCTGCATCCTGCGGCGCAGCAAGAACTGTAACAGGTGCTTTCGACGCAAGCAGCTGTGCCTGCCGCGGGCAGAATGCGTCCGACTGACGATAGGCCTCCGGCTTACGGACAGCCAAAAACGGCAGCTGCCGCTCACACTGTGCAAACAGGCTCTCGCCCAGCGCACGCAGCTCCGGAATGCGGCTGCCGCGTCCATAGGTCAGCTCGTTCATCACGTGCACAAGCTCCCGTGCATTCATGGAGCAGAAGAAATTGCTGCAAAAGCAGTACGGCAGGACGAAGCGCGCGTCCTCCTTCGGAATGCCCGCAGCCTCCAGCGCGTCATAGGTGCGGAACAGCGATGCTGCCGTGTTTTCAAATACCACCCGCTGTGCGTCGTCCGCGAAAGCAGGCGAAACATATCCGGCCTTGGAAAAATCGACGTAGCGCCGGGATTTGACCGTAAACGAGGCCAGCCGGAACTCGATCAGAAACTGCTCCGCCAGAACGGAGACATTTTCAAACGATAAGTTTACATAACAATGCTCCAGTACCGAGGTATGTCCGGACGAGAGCACTTTGCCGATCAGCTTTTCATTCTTTTCCTGCCCGGCGGCCAGTGATTTCGCATAAATCTCACCCGCCGTGCCGTCCATCGTGGAGATCCGCCCGCCGGAGGCGATCATCGCAGCCGCTTCCGGGCTGACATTCAAAATTGATACACTTCCCTGCATAGCTGTTCCTCCTCAGCGGAACGGGTTTCCCTGTTCGTCGTAAATTTCCAGCCGTTTGATGCGCGCAAAGTCCGGCTTCTGCCCCGGCAGATAGCGCTCAATCGCGTTGACCAGCAGCTGCGGGTTGCAGCTTGGATTCTGCGCGGAGACGAGAACCGTCAGCTCCAGCTCCCGTGCGGACGCTTTTCGCATGGAAAGCCCAAAAATCATGGGCGTGAGATCAAGCTCCGCCTCCCCGCCGCTCTTCGTACGCTTTTTGACAAGCACGGGGCCGCCCGAAAACAGCTCCGTGATCGTCCGCTCGGCCTGTTCCGGTACACCCCGGTCATATTCCAGCGTGATCTGCGCGCGCAAACGCGTCAGGTGCTTGATCTTAACGGCGCTTTCATACGCCTCCAGCACTCGGATGCCTGCGGGCATCGTGCGGTTCAGCAGGGCCGGGAGCTTTGCAAGGTCGACAGAGCCGTCCTGAATTTCAAAGTCCAGAATTTCGCAGACGCTCTCCGAGCCGACGGGCAGCGGCAGCGCGATGGAGACATACGCGCGCGGGCTGAAGCCCTGCGAATGCCAGATCATGATATCCGCGCGCTTGAATGCGCGCTGAAACACGCGCATCAGATCCAGATGCGAGAGATAGACCGCGTCGCCGGTCTTTTCAAACAGCAGGCGATTCATCGCACAGCCTCCTTTCGCTCAGCATCCGCGCACCGCAGCCGTTGCAGTGCGTGCGGCAGTCCGGCGTCGCCTCCGAACGCAGCGCCTTTTCACGCTCGTGCAGCAGGTATTTCGTCGTAACGCCGACGTCGATGGTCTGCCACGGCAGAAGCTCGTCGGCGGCAAAGCCGCGCGTCGTGTAGAAATCCAGGTCGAGGCCGGCGCGCCGGAACGCTTCCAGCCACTTTTCATAGTCAAAATACTCGTCCCAGCCGTCGAGCCTGCACCCGAGCCGGTGCGCCTCCAGCAGTGCCTGTCCGACGCGGCGGTCGCCGCGTGCCATGACGGCTTCCAGACGGCTGAGGTCGGATTCGTGATAGCGATAGTCGACGCATTTTGCGTGCAGGTTTGCCTGCAGCAGATGGACGCGCCGCAGATATTCCTCCGGCGTGATCTGCGCTGCCCACTGAAACGGCGTGAAGGGCTTCGGGACAAAATACGCCGTCGCCAGATTGATAGACAGCCCGCGCTTTTTCCCGCTGCCGTTCTCCCGCCAGACCTGAAGGATTTTATAGACCAGCTCCGCAATGCCAACTACATCCTCATCCGTTTCCGTCGGCAGACCCAGCATGAAATACAGCTTCACACTGTTCCAGCCGCCGGAAAAGGCCGTGGCGCAGGTGGAGAGAATTTCTTCTTCTGTTACGTTTTTATTGATCGCGTCGCGCAGGCGCTGCGTTCCAGCCTCCGGTGCGAACGTCAGGCCGCTTTTGCGCACCTTCTGGATGCGCATCATGAGCTCCCGCGAAAAATTATCCGCGCGCAGGCTCGGCAGCGAGAGATTGATCTTGCGCGGCTCACAGTAGTCGAGCAGACCGTCGGCCAGGGCTTCCAGCTCGCGGTAATCGGAGGTCGAAAGGCTGGCCAGCGTGATCTCACTGTTGCCGGAATCTTCGAGGGATTCGATTGCTTGTTTACATAATACATCTGCCGATTTAGCCCTTATCGGCCGGTAGCAGAACCCGGCCTGACAGAACCGACAGCCGCGGATACAACCGCGGAAAATTTCAAGATTCGAGCGGTCATGGACGATCTGGGTCGACGGAACGATGGTCTTCGTCGGAAAATATGCCGTATTCATATCCTGCACAATGCGCTTTTTGACGCGCTCCGGCGTGCCGGGTTCTGGCGTGATGGCGGCAAGCGTTCCGTCTTCATGATAGGTATGCGTGTAAAAAGACGGCACATAGACGCCCTCGATTTTCGCGACCTCATGCAAGAATTCCAGCTTCGTCAGCCCCTGCTTTTTTGCGGCGCGGTAGCATTCGATGATCTCCGGCGAGCTTTCCTCCCCTTCTCCGACGGAAAAGAAGTCAATAAAATCCGCCAGCGGCTCCGGGTTGACCGCACAGACGCCGCCGGCAAAAACGATATTTTCCAGTCCGCCGCGGTCTTTGGACAGCAGCGGGATCTGCGCCAGCTCCAGCATATTCAGGACATTTGAATAGCACATCTCATAGCCGAGCGTGAACGCGACCAGATCAAAATCCCTGACCGCGTCGTGGCTTTCCAGCGCCCAGAGTGGAAGACCATGCGCGCGCATCTTGTCCTCCATATCGCCCCACGGCGCAAAAACGCGCTCGCACCAGACGCCGGACATCTCGTTCATCACGCCATAGAGGATCCTCATACCGATGTTGGACATACCGATCTCATAGGTGTCCGGGAAACAGAACGCAACGCGCACATCGACGTCCTTTTTGTCTTTGATGATCTGATTATATTCTCCGCCCACATAGCGTGCCGGCTTCTGGACGCGCATGAGGAGCCTGTGGAACTGATCTGTCATGAATAGCTTCCTTCTCTTTTGTGATTCACTCTATTGTACCTGTTCGCGCCGGAAAAAGCAACAAAAAGCTTGCCGGTTTCCCCACTGTTCACTGCACCGCATCCGTACGTCTTGCAAGCATCAGCAGGCGCACGGTCAGATAGGCCGCCGTTCCAAGCGGCCAGAGTCCTGACTTCCTGAAAAAAGTCAGGAACACGCCGATCAGCAGCAGAACCGCGCAGGCTGCGAAGCTGACGATCTCCGAAATATGCTCTGCCTGTGTGATCGGCAGCCGCGCCAGCAGCGCGCAGCGGAGCACCCGCCCGCCGTCCAGCGGCCAGACCGGCAGCAGATTATAGATCCCCAGCATCAGACTGTATGCGGCGAAGGAAGGCCGCTGCATGCAGAAGGCCGCGCCGCAGATCAAATTGACCAGCGGCCCCGCCAGTGCCGAAAGCAGTTCCTGCCGGTAGCCAAGGCCGGACGCCGCGATCTGAAGATCTGCAAACCGCAGCGTCAGTCGCCGCACCTGTCCGCCGCAGGCCAGCATCATGACAATGTGCGCCAGTTCATGTACCGCCATCGCGCAGAGGATCGGCAGCACCGAGCCGCTTCGGTCGAGCGCCGCAAGAACGATTGCAAACATAAAAAAGCCTGGCCGGAGCTCAATCCCCGGCACCGGTCAGAATCTCAAACGAGCCGGACAGCGCCTCCTGCACGGCCTCTCCTTCCCGCAGCCGTTCCGTCAGTGCTGAAAACGCCTGTACGGTCTTTGTTTTTTGTGCCGCACCGGCAATTTTCGTGATTGCCGCGTCAACCGCCGGTACGCAGGTCTTGAGCGTCCACACAAGCGCCAGCATCGCCAGCAGCAGATAAAGCCGCGAGATCCCGGCTCCCGCTTGCCTTTCGTTTTTACCCCTGTTTTCCTTCATCGCACGCACCTCCTCTGGCAAGCGTATGCGCCAAAAAATATTTTCATGCATCCCTCTTGACAAATCACTGTTTTCTACGTATAATATCTAAGCTGACGGGGTGTGGCGAAGTTTGGTATCGCGCTTGGTTCGGGACCAAGAGGCCTCGGGTTCGAATCCCGACACTCCGACCAAATCCGGCTGAAATCTTCTGATTTCAGCCGGATTTTTCTGTGTTTTCAGAACTTTTTCCGATGGAGAATTTTGTGACTTTTCCGTTTGACCCAAACGTGACCCAAACGGGAATTCGGAGCGGAAAGCGCCGGAAGATAAATTTTGCCGCCTGCCGGAGCATTCCCGGTGGGCGGCGTGCGCGTTTCTGTTCATTTCTTGTCGTTATCCGACGCTTGCCATGAAGCCGCTGATTTTCTGCGCGGCTTCTTTTTTCATGCCTGTTGTGACGTGTGTGTAAACGTCCAGCGAGAATTCCGCCGAGGCGTGACCGAGGATCTCCGCGACCGTTTTCGGGTCGATACCGCTTTGGATTGCCAGCGTCGAGAATGTGTGTCTGAGGTCATGGAATCTGACGTGTTCCTCAATACCAGCCTTTTCTAACAGCTTCTTGTGAATCCGCCCGACGCAGTCCGGCCCATACATCCCGCCGGTCTTGGGTGACGGGAACATATACGGGCTGAACGGGTGGTTCTTGCGGTCTTCGACCAGCAGTCGAATTGCTTCGTCGCTGAGATAAATCTCTCGGACAGAATTTTCCGTTTTCGGTTCTGTCACGACCAGCTCGCCCTTGCCGCGCGACACAGATTTGGACACGGTCAGCGTTTTCGTCTGCAAATTGAGGTCGCTCCACAGCAGCGCCACCAGTTCCCCACGTCGCAATCCGGTACTCAGTTCCAGATAGAACATCGGCAGGACGCCCCATTCCTCCGCCGCTTTCAGATAGTCCCGAATCTTCTCCGGCGGGATGATCTGCATTTTCTTCTTTTCTTTTTTTGGCAGGCGGCAGCCGTTTGCGGGGTTGTAGGGAATCAGCCGCTCCGTCACCGCCTGTTCCAGACACTGTCGCAGCATCGTGTGCAGCCCGCGAATCGTCTTATTGCTGAGACTCAGATCGTCCATGTTTTCGTACCGCTGCACCCGACCGTGTGCTTTCGTTTCATTGTAGAATTTCTGGATTTGCAGCGTTGTGAGCGCCGTCAGCTTGATGTCCCCGATGCGCGGCACGATATGCTGGTCGATATAATTTTTGTAATACGCCGCCGTGGATGCTCGGACGGATGGCTTTGCGTAGTTCTCATACCAGAGCTGCGCCCATTCGCCAACCGTGTAATCCCGGCGCTTTGTCACATCAATCTTTTCGAGTTCCTCCATCGCTTTCTGGAGCTTTTCCTTGCATTCGCGCTGCGTCCGCGCGAGGACGCTCTTTGCGATTGGCTTGCCCGTTTCCGGGTCGATGCCTGCTGTGTAGCGCCCCTCCCAGCGTCCGTCCTTCCGCTTGCGGATGTTGCCTTCCCCATTTGCCCGTTTTTTCGCCATCTGTGTTCCCTTTTCCGTTTTGGTAACACAAACAACTACCACAGAAAAGCAATAAAGTCTAGCAAATTTTTGAAAATTTCGGACATTTTTCAGAGATTTGTATTTCAGTAGAAAAGCCGATTCTTTGTTTACTGCGGCGCAGTTTTTGCGCCGCTAAATCCCCCAGAAGCAGTTCTGACTGCTCTCTTGGAAATAGTTATGTAAACTCATATCCTCATTTGTATTACACGCCCAAGACATTCAGGATTTACAGACTTTGTTCATAGCCCTGTGCCTGCTCATGGTCGTCCTGCTTATGTCCCATTGCCAGCCGCTTTTGGATGAGCTTTTTGCGGCGCTTGGAATCAACGCGGATACCCATTGGATTGCTGGGCGGCGCGGCATTGTCACGGAAAATCTGCCCCATTTGATGAAACAATCTGACGCTTGAATTCATAAGATATTCGGACGGAAGCCGTGCAGAGTGAGAAGCCACAGACGAAGTGTTTTCGCTTACAAGCGTCGGATTTGTAGAAGCATTCGCAGAAGTCTTCTCCGTCTGCAAAGGCTCCTGCTCCATCTGCTGCCGCAGACGCTCCGCTTCCTGAATGATCGCGTTCTTGATGGCTCGGAATTCTTTTTGCTGGGAAAGCGGATTGTGTTGTCTCGGTTTGCTTTTGTAGTAGCCCTCCAGTGTGTCGCGCAGACCATTCCAGACGGAATAATATGCTGCCACCTCAGGCAGCTTTTCGAGTTCGTCCACGATGGAATCCACCATATCCTTGAGTGACTTTTTGAGATATCCATACTGCTTTTTACCGTTGACCGTGTGCAGCTCCAGCGCAAGCACCATGAGCTTTTGCCGAATCGATTCCGGCGGATTTTCAACTGTTTCTAGCTGGTCAACAATTCTGCGCATGGTTTCCCGTGTCGCTCCGGTCACGTCTTTATAGGCAATATCTTTTTGAACATAGACCGCTTTCAACTCGTCCGCATAGATCATATTCGTTAAAATGGACTGCAAATGCAACAGCTTATCTTTCCGCAGAAAACCGTATTTCGGGTCATCTGACCAGAGCATCATGTGGATATGCGGATGCTCACCCTCGTCATGAAACGCCGCATACCAGCGAAGCTGCGACGGTAGAATCTGCATAGCTTCTGCGAAGTCTGCCTGCTTGGAGCGCAGAAGCGCCCGCCAGCTTGCGGCGTTATCGTAGCCAAGCCGCGCGGCATCCTCGCGGCGCAACGAGTAAATAATCGTCCAGACGCTGCCATCATGTGTCTGAATTTCCTGCATCGCCTTTTCCAAATCAATGGAGTCCTCGGCTCCAAATAAGCCGTGTTCGCCGTGCTTTTCTGCCCTCGGACGTGTGGCAATATAGTGCATATAAATGCTGTCTGCGTTTTCATCCAGAAGCTCCACGCCGTCGCGGGTGGCGATATAATTCATATAACGACCGGCACGTTTTGGATTCAGGAAACCTGCTTTTTGAATCAGCTTTGACATTTTCACACGCCCCTTTCACTCAACAGCGCATCTTCAAAATCAATTCTCCCATTCGTTCTTTTGACTTCATCCATACTAAGTCCGCGCATTTTCTGATAGCTCCGGGCGTCAATGTCCGTGTCCGAAGCAAGGATATGATTACTGACATTCTGCTCAACTGCCAGCTTGAAAAGCTGCCGTCCAATGCGCTCTGCAAATCGATCCAGCGTTCCAGATAAGATTTGCTGCAAGACTTTTGGAAGGTAACGATCTGCTTTTTCGGCGTATAAGAAGCCGGTATAAAATAAGATTGCCTTTTCAATATACTCGCTGCGGCTCTGGCATTGATCGTCCGCATAATAGTCATCGACGAGCCGCTTACACTCCGGCGTGATCCAGAGTGCAAATTTTTCTTTTCCTTTTACCATTTT